>Ga0233413_10000391_pt1 | contig 21245 bp, 20 predicted proteins | sample Na_anoxic_6_MG_FD_189019 | JGI IMG/M metagenome (GOLD analysis project Ga0233413, IMG submission 189019) | Seawater microbial communities from Saanich Inlet, British Columbia, Canada - Na_anoxic_6_MG | ecosystem: Environmental > Aquatic > Marine > Inlet | place: Canada: British Columbia...
ATTCAGAGTATTACAAGCGTATCTTATTTAGATGATGCGGGCGCAACCCAAACGGTATCGTCATCTGACTACACAAGCGACCTGATCTCGCAGCCATCTAGGCTCGATCCGGTGACATCGTGGCCTACGGCATCTGTCGAGGTTAACGCTGTGACCATCCGCTATGTTGTTGGATACACGTCCGCCTCGGACGTTCCTGCACCTATTAGACAGGGTATCATGCTTGCTATCGCCTCTATGTACGAAAACCGAACTGACGGCGTTAAACGCCTCCCTACGGCTTCTGAGTACCTATGGAATCCGTTTAGAATTTTTACATTCTAAGCTATGAATCCCGGAGATCTTGACAGAAGAATAGTAATAAAGAATCAGACCACCGTTAACAAGAATAACGGGGAGCGTCAGATTTCCTTCTCTGCCTACGCAACACGCTGGGCTAGTGTTAAGTACAAGAACGGTAAAGAAGACGATGAAGCGTTAGAGATAACATCTGTTCAGGATGTCATCTTCACTATTCGTTGGGACTCAAACATCGATACAACATATTCCGTTACCTACAATGGTAAGGACCACAATATCGAAAGCGTTAATCCTATCGGAAGAAAGGATTTTATTGAACTATATACCCGCGCAACGTCATGAGTATGGTTAACATTTCCGTCGAAGGTATGGACTCTGTTATTAAGCTACTTAATGACATGCGTACCGTTGGTGATAAGCGCCACCGACAGATCAAGCGCGAGATGGCAAAGGCAGCAGCCCCGATGGAGGTTGCGGTTAAGGCATCTATCCGTGATGGGGAAACGCCCATGAAATCAACCATGATAGGTAGAGGTACTGATAGAAAGTCTGGATTAACAAAACACTTAAAAGTAGATTATAAACCCGGAAACCTCCGTAGGTCTATTGATGTGTTTCCAACACGCAAGGGATTAGCTGTACATGTAGGCGCACGGTTCGGGCGTAAATCAAGAAGTGATGCTGATGGCTACTACTCAGGTATGGTTCAGTTCGGCGTGTTCGGTAGAGGTGGAAAAAAATATAAGAATAACGGAAAAACAAGATACAATGTAGGCTACGCAGACAAGGCTTACGCAGCAGGTCTTTCAGCAACTCAGGCATCCATGCTTGCCGCTGTAAATAATATCATAGAAAAGTATATAACAGGACCAATGTCATGAGAGGAGGACCAGCATTATACGGTATTTTAGCAACGGACGCGGGTGTCTTATCAGTAGCTTCAAACAGGATATTCCCGGAGATAGCAGCACAAGGCTCTGAATTGCCGTTGGTAGTTTACAGGTTTTCAAACCTTGTTCCCTCTGACACTAAGAGTGGTGTATCCACCTTAGATTCAGAGAGTTATGTGATTGTTGCTATTGCGAAATCATACACTGTTTCGACAGACTTATCTTATAAGATAAGAACAGCACTTGACCGCTACAGCGGTACAGTAAATAGCGTAGAGGTCCAGTCGATTGAGTTCACTGGTTATGACTCTGACTATGATGCAGACAATGCCGTATACACTACGGTTACAGAATTTACTTTAAGAATAAAAATATGAAAATAGAAATCATTAAAAAGACAACCATTAACGGCAAGAACTTCGCTAAAGGCGCTGTTCTATCCGTTGTTAATGAACGTGCTGCCGAACTCATTGCGGAGGGAAAGGCAGTAGAATTTGGTACAGAGGTACCGAAGGAAAAGCCCGCAAAATCTAACCCCAAATATAAATTATAATGGCCACAACAGGAATTATGAACGGCACCCTATTGGGTGTTTACGCCGGCGCTACTCCTACTTTGATTGCACACGCCACAGAAAGCAGCATTTCGCTTTCTATGGATACGCGTGACGCATCTACAAAGGACAGCGCTGGATACCGCGACCTCTTAGAAGGCGCACGCAGTGGATCCATCAGCGTTAGCTCGCTATATGCAGAAGATGCTGCGTATGGTGTTGATGACTTGATGACTCACTTCACAGCACGCACAGCAGTAGCTGTAAAGTTTAGCACTGAAGAGGCTGGCGACCACTACTGGTCTGCCAATGCTTACATTACCTCTTTGGAAGTTAACGCTTCTAAGGAAGACAATGTAACATACTCTGCTTCTTTTGAATTAACTGGAGCAATCACTTACGGAACAATTTAAAAAAACATGGTAAAGTCAGTCAAGATAGGCGGCGAAGAGCGCCCAGTAAAATTTGGTTTCTCAGCACTCATGAACTTCTGCGACCTCGCGGGATATAAACTCAACGATCTGGGCAGGCTCGGTGAGGATATGACTCTCGGAGATGCAGTAAAACTCATTTGGTGTGGACTGAAGGATGGTGCGCGTGCAGAGAAAAAAGAGTTCAGCACCTCGGTAGAGGATGTCGCTGACTTTTTGGACGATGACATCGGCGCTTTGAATGACGTGCTTGCTGTATTTGCTGAATCGTTTACGGAGGGGGAGAAATAGCCTCAGAAGGTTCGGAGCAATCCGGGTCGGCTGAGGCTGCCACTTTCGATTACTTACAAGGCTTGGCGTGCGGGCAGCTTCGGCTGTCCCCGTCCGAGTTTTGGAACATAACACCGCGGGAGCTACATAACGCTCTACGGGGGTGCGCCGAAGCTGAGGGGCTAAAGCAACAGAGCGACTGGGAGCGCACACGCTGGCAGACAGTGGCTCTCATAAACATCCAACTACCTAAAGGTAAGAGTGTTAAGGCACAAGACTTAGCGTTGTTCCCATGGGAAAAGAAGGAGAAGAAAAATACACTTTCGCAAGAACAGGCGAAAGAGATACTTGAAAAATGGCAAAGAAAAGCAATAAGAGCATAAACGTCATACTTGGCCTAAATATGACGCAGTTCCAAAAGGGACTACGCACCGCACAAGCAAGGCTAAAAAGATTCGGAAAAACAATGTCACGCTTTGGGTCCTCTATGACCCGTAGCGTGACTTTGCCGTTGTTAGGCGCTAGTATTGCTGGCATAAAGATGGCTTCTGATCTGGAGAAGTCTTTTGCGAAGATAGAAAACCTCGTAGGTGTAACAGGCCCAGTTCTTGACGGGTTCAAAACAAAACTCAAAGAAATAAGTACGGAGACAGCGACAGCTCAAAGGTCACTTGCTGACGCATTATTCGTAATCACCTCCGCTGGTATCCGTAGCGCAGCGGCTATGGACATCCTATCTGTATCAGCAAAATCCTCACAGGTGGGGATGGGTGAGACTGAAGCTATTGCACGCGGTATAACTGGTGCTATGAACTCATACGCTAAGTCAGGCCTTGATGCGGCCCGCGCTGGTGATATTATGATGGCTATCGTAAGAGAAGGTAACCTCGTTGCAGAGGACCTTGCACCTACACTTGGTCGTGTGACCGGTATGGCTGCACAGCTAGGTATATCTTTTGAAGAATTAGGTGCTAACATCGCAACCTTCACACGTCTTGGTGTCCCCACAGAAGAGGCCGTAACGGGTCTGCGTGGAGTTATGTCAGCAATTCTTAAGCCCACCAAGGCCGCTAAGGATATTATGGATAGTCTTGGGACATCTTCATCAAAACTTCGTGAAAAAGTCGGAAGAGACGGCTTACATAACACACTAATGTCTCTTATCGATGCCCTTAAGGGTAATGATGAAGGGCTATCATCAATGTTTGGTAATGTTCGTGCGCTATCTAACGTATTAGGCACGGCTGGCGCTCAGGGTAAGGCATACGGTATTATTCTTGACAGTATCAACAGCTCCGTTGGCATGGTAGATGAATCCTTTGAGAACGCATCAAAGGAGAGCTTCTTTAAGTTTAATCAGGCCATTGTAGATCTTAAAAACAATGCTATTGAGCTGGGAGCTGAATTGCTACCACTAGCGGTAAAGGTGGCTGAAAAGATTACAAACCTTGCCAAAGCCTTTAGGGACATGAATCCCTCAGTCCGTAAGTCTATAATTGTTATTGGCGGAATTGTAGCGCTACTTGGACCACTTGCTTTAGTTATAGGCGCCACCTCTACATCTATAGCTGCGGGCATAGGTTTGATAAGTAAAGCAATAGCAACAGCCCACCCGATACTTCTCGCACTTACTGTTGCTACTGTTGCACTTACAAGTGCTTTTGCTTATTTCTCTACAGAGAGTAAGATTGCTTCATCATCACTTGATGACAACACAAAATCCATATTAAAAAACCAAGCAGAAGCAAACTTACTATTGGATACTATTGCTAGAACCAATATAACCCAAAGCACAAGAAATAGGTTAATAAATGAATACAATCTAAAATACGGAAAGTACGCAGGAAATTTATCTAAAGAGAAGACTGCGATTGATGATATAAGAAAGGTCCAAGTTGGAATGAATATAGCATTCAAGGATAAAATCAAAGCAATGGTTCTTGAAAAAGTCATTGCTAACCATGTTGAAAATCAAGCAAAGCGGCTGGTTACAATAAAGGAGAAAGAATTACAATTATCTGAAGAACTAGCTAGTCTTAGCTTAACTAAAAACATGGATGACGATGCATTAGCATCGCTTGGCATGAGTGCAGAATCCCTTATTGGTTTAAATGAAGCTGCGGAAACGAGTATACAGAATCTAAGGGATGGCATCTTGGCTCTTCAGAATGCTGGAGAAGTAGATGCATCAATGCTGGCAGATCTTCAAGATCAACTTACAAAAATTCTTGATAAGACGACGGAGTTGACAAAACCCCAAAAACCTCTAGGCTTAGTTGACTCTGTTAAATTTTTAGAGCAAGAGATTAAGGACTTAATATCTTGGCTTGACACTAATGAATTAAGTTTTTATGAAGCGGACGAAGACCTTGATGAACTTAATGAATTTTTAGATGGATTAGAAAAATTAAGTCAACAAATGGCGTTTTCTGCCAGCATTGTTGATTTTTTCGGATCGAGCATGGAGAGTGCTTTCCGAGGAGCAATAGAGAATGGCGAGAGCTTTTTGCAAAATATGCAAAACATGCTCAAGCAGCTTACCGCTAAACTTCTGGCTGCCGCTGGTGCCGCCATAATTTTAGGTATCGCTTTATCTGCAATAATGGGAGGAGCAAATGTAGGCGGCGTTTTCCTTAAGGACTCAAAATTGATCCTTGCATTATTTAATCAGTTCTCAGGACTTAAAGTCCCCGCCTTAGCGGATGGTGGTTTAGCCTTCGGACCAACACTAGCCATGGTTGGAGATAATAACAACGCAAGTATCGACCCAGAGGTGGTAGCTCCACTATCTAAGTTAAAGGCTATGATGGGCGGCGGTAATGGGCAAAATATCACAGTCACAGGCCGACTCAGCGGTTCGGACCTGTTAATTTCTAACGAGCGTGCTGGAAGGCAACGCTCACGATACAGAGGATTCTAAATGGCAGTAAGATTAAGAGCTGAATTTCACAGCGACAATAGCGATCTCTACAAGATAGACCTCCATGATGAGGACTGGCTCGGTGGTGTGCATGACTTTACCGTTGGTGGCGAGGGACTTTCCTTGGATTATCAAGGCGGTACAGATGATTTGATAAGCCCTATTATATCATCTGAACTAACATTCTCTATTGCAACAAGGAGTGGTCAAACGGAATCATATATTAACGATGTAAAAACATATCAAGAATCCCGATTTAGGATTGTCGTATATAAAGATTCATCCATTTATTGGGTTGGGTGGGTGATGCAGGACCTTATAGAGGTTGAGGATGCGGCAGACCCTTACTTTGTTATTGTAAAGGCTGTCGACGGTATTGGTCGCTTAAGCAATATAGAGTATGAAGACGCTAACGACATATCTCAAGGCGGAGGATTAAGGCTGACAAATATCGTTGATATAGCTCACAAATCTCTATCTAAGATTGGAACCCGTGACCTATGGGGCAGTACAGACACATATCTTCAGACATCGGCAGACTGGTGGGAGACGTCCTTAATGACTTATTCAGCCACAGACAATCCATTAGATGATATTGCTCTTGATGTTCGCATATTCCAAGATTACGACGGAGACGGAAACATTGTAAACGCTAATGTTTATGATGTATTGCATCAGGTGGCAACGGCGTTTAACGCGAGGGTATATCAAGCAGACGGACGCTTTGTTATGGAGCAGTATGGTCAGCTTGACTCATCCTCTCGATTGGTGTTTAAGTATGACAAAACAGCGACTTTTTTGTCCTATGAAACGGTAACTAACGATATATCAATAGATCAAACGTCTAATGCGGCACGATTGGCGGGGAACATGCACAACTTTATTCCCGCAGTATCAAGGGCCGAGGTTACATATAATCAGAAGTTCTTAGACCCGTGGATCACGACCCTGCCATTTGACTCCGCGAGGACACAATATAGCTTGGGATTTATCGCAGGAGGTACGGGCACAACGCTTACGCTTACTGGCACAGTTAAATACAACACACAGGTAACAGGCGCATCATATAATGATGGTGTATTGATGCCTATCTACCGTATGGAGATACGCGTTGAGGACGTTAATAACGCAGGCACATATCACTACTTACGACGGGACTACAACGGCATTGGTGGCGCTGGCGCTACCTATGGCAATGCCCTGTGGCAGACATCACAAGCGTATTACTACTTTGATGCTGATGACGAGAGAACGACAGATGGTGAATTATTCATATATAACAACTTAGCACTAAGTTCATTACCACTTCCCGTGAGTGGCGACCTACGCGTAACAATTGAGTTATATAACGTATACAAGCAACCCACTGGTAACCTATTTACTCTTGGCACTAACCAGACGCAAACTTGGATTATTCTCGCTAACATATCAAGAGAAGAGGATGGTGCGGGGGCAGCGGACTCAGAGGTGTTTATTGCCAATAACTCATCGACAGGTGTTGATAGCAATCTGATCCTAGACGTAGGTTCTATAAACATTGGTGACGGTCTACTTCAGACTGGACATTTATGTGCCTACAATGGCACGGCGTGGGGGTCTTCGTCATCGTGGCGTAAAGGATCAACTGGCACAGGTGTCAGCTTCCTTCAGTTACTTGTCAGGGAGGCTTTAGCCCTACACTACTTACCCATTGAAAGGTATAACGGGTCAATATCTGGGGACTTCTCCTTTGGGCAGCGCATCACGTTCAGCTCTATGGAGTTAGTGATGATGGGCGGATCTTTTGGTGCGACAGGAAATACATGGAGCGCGGAATGGTTTGTTATAGATAGAAATACGTCCACGGTTGGTGATGGTCCCATAGAGCTTGGGGCACTAAGAACACCTATCGGTGGCGGAACATCACCAACAAACGGCGGAACGGCTAACGACATCCCAACGGGTAAGATTGGCGGCATGGTTATAAATCTCGATGACGAGAAGCTCGGCCCCTTCCAACAGGTAACCGGCGGTGCTGCTATCGTCGGTGGCTTGAAAGATGGCGAAGGGTCCTTCGGATCATCAGGTCAGGTGCTGTCATCAACGGTCACGGGACTAAGCTGGATAACCAGCGCTTCTAGCAACGACTACGTTGATGGCGTGACTTTCAATACCTCTGATGGTATCGTAACGCTCACACGCAGCGGCGGCCTTGCTGACCTCACGGTAGACCTTGACGGGCGCTACCTCACCACGCATCCCGCGATACCTAACTCTGGGTCTATAAACAACGCCAACGGGGTGGTGGTACAAGATGTCACCATCGATGCCTACGGTCACTCTACAGCTTGGGGGACGGTAGACCTCGATGATAGGTTCACGCAGCTTGGCGACCCACAGGTCGTCACGGTGAAGAATATGGAGGCTACGGCAACGCTTGCTAAAGGCACGCCGGTATATGCCGTGGACCCATCATCTAGCGGCAACATCATAGGCGTTAAAGCAGCAGACGCTTCTAGCTCTGCCACGATGCCCGCTGTCGTTATCATGAACGAATCTGTGACGGCAGGAAGCGAGGGCGAAGCACTTATCGTGGGGGTGATAAGAGGTGTAGATACATCCTCCTTCACCTCTGGTGATGTGGTGTATGTGGCCTCTGGCGGTGGATTCACCAACGTCAAGCCCACAGGCACGAACCTTATTCAGAACCTAGGTGTTGTGATGAAGGTACACGCCACCAACGGGTCCGGGGTTATATACGGATCAGGACGCGCTAACGATGTCCCTAACATCCCTAACTCACAGGCGTGGGTAGGTAACGCGTCAGGGGTGGCTACGCCCACTACGCTGAGTATAACCAACTGGAACACCGCATATACCTACTCAACTGTAGGGCATCTGCCTCTTGCTGGTGGTACGTTGACCGGAGGGCTGACGGGTACAACGGCTACGTTCTCAGGACAGGTAACGATACCGGCTGTACCGGTGTCTAACACAGACGCTGCCTCGAAGCAGTACATAGATAATAAAGTTGCTGGGGCCTTGATATACCTAGGCACATGGAACGCAAACACAAATACCCCAACGCTGGTATCAGGTACAGGCACGGTGGGTACATACTATATCGTTGCTACAGACGGGACCACAACCTTAGACGGCATCAGCGACTGGATCACCGGTGACTGGGCGATCTTCTCTGACCTCCCGACAGACGCATGGCAGAAGATTGATAACACCTCCATCCTCGGTGGTGCGGGAACAGGGGGTAACATAGCAGCATGGTCCGGTAGCGGAACATCAGTGACGCTTACAGATGCCCCTATCACATATAGTGGTAGCAATACGACTTTTGGGGGTACTATAGCAGCCACCGGTGGTACGTCCACGCAATGGAACACAGCCTACGCCTACTCACAGGTAGGGCATCTGCCTTTGGCGGGGGGTACGCTGACGGGGAACACATTTGTTAACGCTCAACTAGGCGTTAACACGACAACTATAAACTCTGCTAACAAATTAGAGGTTCACGGTCAAGCTAGAGTTGATGGTAAGATGATGATTGGTGATAGCTCTTTATCTAACACTGTAAATGCAGCTGTACAATTACATATAAAAAACACTGGTCAAGCAGCTATTAGATTAGAAGACTCAGACAGCAGCAATTTAGCTTTTGATATTATTGCAGACGAGGGCGTTGGTTTCGTAATAAAAGAAACTGTAGGTGGTGACGCTGGTGATGACGTTAGACTTACAATAGCTGAAACTACTGGCAACGCAACCTTCGCAGGGACCATCGCCGCATCTAACCTCTCAGGCACAAACACCGGTGATCAAGACTTAAGCCCTTATGCTCCTTTAGCTTCTCCAACATTTACGGGAAGCCCACGCTCTGTGACTCCTGCCACTGCAAGCAATGATACGAGCGTTGCTACTACCGCATACGTTAAGGCACAGGGATATAGCACGGCAGCAGGCACTGTGACCTCTGTGGCGATGACCGTTCCCACAGGGTTAACTGTATCTGGTACGCCCGTTACTACGTCAGGAACGCTTGCCGTAGTATTCGCATCTGGATACTCCATACCTACCAATACAGGTCAGAGCAACTGGAACACCGCATACACCTACTCACAGGTAGGGCATCTGCCGTTGGCGGGTGGTACGCTGACGGGGAATGTTTATGTAGGTAGTGCAACAACCAATGGTGGTGTTATTAATTTAATTCAATCAGCGACAAACCCTGAAATAAGAATACAATCTGGTGAAAGCGGTACAACTGCTTTTAGCATTTATAATACTGCTACTAATCCTGACGCAGAACAATTTTTTATAAACAATACTTTAGGTACATCTCATCTAGGAAATAAAAGAGGTGCTTTAAAACTTGAAACATCCTCTGGGGTTGCGCTTACACTAAGTGGTTTAAACGCAACCTTCGCAGGGACCATCGCCGCAACAGGTGGCACCTCCACACAGTGGAACACCGCCTATGGTTGGGGTGACCACGCCGGGCTTTATCTACGACTAGCGGGTGATACTATGGCCGGGACCATTGAGATGGACGGCAACACTATCAACGATGGTATCTTCGTAACGCAGGGAGGAACGTCCGATGACTTCGTTAAAGGTGATGGGTCGTTAGACTCTACAGCGTATCTGGCGCTGACGGGGGGGACGTTGACGGGGAATACTATTCATAATGACAATGTAAAGTCTATTTATGGAACAGCAAGTGATGGTCTTGAAATATACCACGATGGTTCACATTCTTATATTTCTGATACAGGAACAGGGGATTTAACCATTAGAGCATCTAATGATTTACGTTTACAATCAGCATCAACAGAAGCATATTTAACTTGTAACGAAAATGGTTCAGTACAGATATACTATAATAACTCAGAGAGGTTAGCAACTTCAAGCGCAGGTGTTACTGTAACGGGGTTGATGCTTGCATCAACAGTGGGGGTCACAAACATAGTTACCAATAAAGTAGTTAAGTTTAATGGTTCTATACTTGATGACTCTAATATAACTGACACAGGTTCTCTTATAACCCTTGGCTCTGCTGTTACCGCAACAGGCACAGTTACATCCCCTACATTCTTAGGCGACCTCAGCGGCACAATAAACACAGCTACCACGGCGGTAACACAAGCAGCAAGTAATAACTCTACAAAGGTGGCAACGACTGCTTATGCAGATGCAGCCGCTGCAGCCGTTCCCGTCGGGGATTACCTCCCCCTTGCAGGTGGTACCATGTCAGGAGATGTTGATATGGGCGGCAACAGGATCACCGAGGGTGTATTCGTAACGCAGAGTGGCACATCCGATGACTTCCTTAAAGGTGATGGTACGCTAGACTCTACAGCGTACTTAACCGGAACAGGAGCTGCAACACAAGTTGCTTTCTGGGATACAACAAATTCATTAAGTGGAAACAGTAATTTATACTGGGACAATACAAATGGCCATTTAGGAATAGGTGATTCCACACCGGGTTCTAAATTAAAAGTTTATAGTGGGGTAAACGAAACAAGTATTTACACTGTAGATATTAATCACGTAAGAAATGACGCGAATGTAGCTACAAACGCTATGAGGCTAAATGTAGATTTAAGTGGTGCTGACACTACAACTACGGATAGAACAAACAGCGGTTTGTTTATAGATTTAGATTCATCTGCTAACGGAGATGCCTCTAACGAACATAGAATTAAAGGAGTTAACTCTGACGTTAGATTTTCAGGGTTCTCTGATTCAGTTCAATCTGGTTATTTTTTAGCTGAGTCAAATTATCTTTTAGGAAAAACAGCACAGTTAGTAGGTGTTTTTGGACAGGCTTCTCACGACACCAGTTCAACAGATGGGGGTGTCAGTAATATGTATGGGGTTCTTGGAACAAGTTCAGTACAGGATTTAGGAGATGTTGACAATGCTTTTGGAGGTTACTTTTCAGTTACTATAAGCACAAATAGAGGTAATGCCAATGTAGGTGTTACAAAAGGAGTTGAGGGTCATATTGACATAGACAAAGCAGATACTATAACCTACGGAGAAATGATGGCTGTCTCAGGTATCATTGATAATAACGAAGGTACTGTACCTACATTTGGAAACCAATATTTATTCAAAGGTGATTATCAAGGTGATAGAGGCGCTAACGCTTGGGGCATATACACAGAAGGCGACAAGAACTATTTTGAAGGTGATGTCGGCATCGGCCTCACGGCTCCACAGTCCAAGCTCCAAGTGGATGGCGGCATCCAGATGTCTGATGACACGGACACAGCTTCAGCGAGTAAGGTAGGAACACAGAGGTACAGGACATCAGGTAACAATAGCTATGTAGATATGTGCATGCAAACAGGAGCGACCACATACGAGTGGATTAACATTTTAGAAAACAACTGGTAATGAGTAAAAAATATACAACCGACAATATCACTATCTCCGAAGCACTTAATGACGGCTCAGGAGTAGGAACAAGCGGTCAGGTCCTGTCGTCCACAGGGTCTGGCGTAAGCTGGATTGACGGCTCTGGAATCGTCGGTGGTCCTTACCTTGCGCTGTCTGGGGGTACGATGACTGGGGCGTTGACGGGTACTACTGCAAACTTTACAGGTGGTATATTAACATTGGGTCAAAATAAAATAGATGGCTCGTCTGATAATTTAAAAATATCAGCAGATTTTGGAAGTGTTAGTGGTTCTTCTACTATTGAGTTTTTAATTGATGGAAGTGAGAAATTAAATATAAATAATGGGGGAAAAGTAACGTTTAGCACAAATGGGGGGACTATTACAACTATTGGTTCTGATATTGCAATAACTCAAGGTGCTGTTGGGTTAAGAATAAATGATGCTGCATCTGCAATAAGTCCAACTACGGCAACTTCAAATAATGATAATGTAGTTGATTTGGGTGTTTCTAATATAAGGTTTAGAAATCTTTATATGGGTGGTTCAATAACATCTGGAGGGGGAGCAACCTTTGCAGGGAATGTTACCTTTGGGGATAGTCATTTTATTGGCGATGATGCGAGTGATAATTTATTGATACAAAGCTCAACAGGAGAAAATATTATTATTGATTCTTTAGACGAAACGTTATTTAGGATTAATGGTAGCACTAAAATGCAAATCAAAAGTAGTGGCAACGTCGGGATTGGAAACACCAACCCCACCTCTGGCTTATCTGTTACAAAGTCAATGGGGGCCGCTTGGTTAGTTGATTTCGTAAACACAAATGTTAGCGGACACGGTTTACTTATTCAGGCGGGCGGAACAACAGGCACACGTTATATCACACAATGGAAAGATGCTTTAGGCACGGAAAGATTCCATATGGAAGATAATGGTGAAGTTTATTTTCAAGGCAACGTCGGGATTGGGACGACTAGTCCTGCTCAAAAGTTAGACGTTAACGGAAATTTAGCAATTAGCGGCACTACCTTTGTAGACTCTACAAGAAGAAATATTTATTTAAATTCTTTTGCAGGCGGCGGAGCTAATGGTATTTTCTTTAGAGACGGTTTTACATATAACGCTTCTATTACCGCTGAAGATCATAATGGGTCTTCTGCTGATGGTATTTGTATTAGCGGTTACGACGGTGTTTCTTTTTCTACTGGAGCTAATACCAAAAACGAAAGAATGCGTATCACCTCAGCAGGCAACGTCGGGATCGGGACGACTGCTCCGGGTTACCCTTTTTCTTTAGAAAACAGCGGGACGGCATTAATATCTAGGATTTATAATACTAATGCTGACGGGCAAGGTTTACTTATAAGAGCAGGAGCTACAAACTCATCAACACGAGCGTTTCAAGTAGCGTCTTCTAATGACACTAAAATAATGACCGTTAACTCCAACGGCAACGTCGGGATCGGGACGACAACGCCTGAAAATTTATTACACGTTCAGCAAGCTGGTTTATTTACAGGAATACATACAACAGCAGGTATTAGGGTAAAATCAAGCGGAGCAAGCGCAATAGATAATTATCACGGAACAATAGCTTTATCAAGGGGCACAGGTTCTGTAGCAATTTCAGCAGTACAAGAAGCTACAGATAGTGACGTAATGGGTATGGCGTTTTTTACACACCCCTCAACCACAGGAGCTGATGCTGCTGTAGAGCAAATGAGAATTGACCAGAACGGCAACGTCGGTATTGGGACTACTAGCCCTACTGGTAAATTAACAGTATATACTTCAGCTAACAGATTCCAATCGCTTAAAGGTGCGAATGCTGATTTAGAAATAGTTTCCGATAATAATACAAACCCTGTAGCACTTATTAAGGGGACTGGGACTGCTGATTTGTTAAATGTTTTTGATAATACAACAGAAGTATTTACTATTAGAGACGGAGGCAACGTCGGGATTAAAAATACTAATCCTAGTTATCTATTAGATATTGGCGCAGCTAATGTTGAAAATCCAGTTGATTACATAAGATTAAATCCAACTAACGGAAACGGAGATGGAACCTCAAATACATTAGGTGGTGGTTTAATATGGGCACCAAACTATGCTACTTATACAAAAAAATCAGCAGGTATAATAGCTGTAGGTGAGGGAAATTATTTCAGAACAGGTTTAGCTTTTCTTACTAACAATAGTGCTAACCAAACAGGAAATTACGCTGAACGAATGCGTATTACAAGTGGGGGGGAATTACGAGTAGGGCATAATTCAGGAACATATACAAATACTCAAACTTTTGCTTCATTTGGAAATACAGTTGTAGCTGATGAATATGGGGTTCAATTAAGTTCTAAGGGAAATGGACTTGCAGGAATGTTTGGGTCAAATACTCATTGGGCTAATGGCACATTTAGTAAACCAACATCAGGAAGGTCATCAGGTTATTTAGAAATTTCAAATAGCGGTAGTAATAATACAGGTAGTTCATTTAATTTTTATACTGTACCTCAAGGAAGTACAACGCATACAAGTAGAATGACCATTGACAGCGCAGGCAACGTCGGCATCGGAGATTCTTCACCGTCTTACAAATTAGATGTAAACGGTACAGGTAGATTTACAGGTGTCTTGTACGCCAACACATACGTTAACACCCCAGCGGTTTACGGTACTACTGTATCAGTGGGTGGTGCGGCAGGTGGGTCACCAAGACTTAACTTCTCGGCTACGGGAATAACGACACAGGGAACCGGTGATATATCACTACTTTCCGGCAACATCGGTATAAACACCACCGCGCCCCTAGCGAAGCTCGACGTAAGGGGTACGCTACGCTCTGACCAAGACAGCAGCGGCCCAAACGGGACATCAGGCGTAGGGGAACTTGATACACTGATAGGCGATGCAGGACCTGACAATACCGCTTTAGGCACTCCAGACCAATGGTTGAGGATTAACATCTCAGGCTCGGACTACGTTATACCAGCATATACCGCACCATGATACCGTTAACAGAAGAACTTTTAAAGAAAATAGAAGAAAGTGGAGTTCCTATCCACAGCTTAACATTGGAAGAGTTCCAACAGAGCATTAAGGGAGAAATAAATAAATAATTATGACAACTACATATACATGGGACTGCAAAACGGTAGACGTTTACCCCACAAACCAAGAAGAAACCGATGTCGTGTACAACGTACACTGGATCGTAACAGGAACCTCAGATGAGCTGGACCCACAGGGTGTGGCCTACTCTTCAGGGAGTATCGGCACACAGACACTCTCTGTTGACGACATCACAGACTTCATCCCATTTGCTGACTTAACCAATGCGGATTGTGTTGCGTGGACTCAGGCAACTATGGGCGCAGAACAGGTTACTGCAATAGAGGCAGGTATCGAGGCCGCTATCGTGCAGCTTATTACCCCCACCTCGGTCACGATGGTTATCGGTTAATTTATATAGTAAAAAGTATTATATTTATACCATGAAAATAAGAGAAGAGTTAATGGACAGCATCAAGGATGCTAGAAATAAAATGAGCGCCATACAGAACGAGCTAGGCTCAATGCCTATCCGTAAGGCTGCGCTTATCAAAGCATTCGCAGATCAAGAGGCAGAGGCACAGGCTGTCTCTGACGCTATCCGTGAGGAGTACGGCGATGGTATGGTAGACCTTGAGACCGGTGAGTTCACCGCGAACGAGGACGAAGATGAATCCTAACGAGTCGCTTTTTGTTTCATGGGTAGGGTCTTTCGCTACCATCTTTGTCATGGATGATATTATGCAGACCATCACCGCCATAGGCACAATCATCTTTACCGTCACCATGATAGTAAAAAACATTCAAGAGATAATTAAGAAAAGAAATGAAAAAGATAAATGATTACATCCTCGCCAACCTAAAGCATATCACGTTAGGCTTTTGGATATGCTTCCTTCTATCGCTGTATGACTCTTCTTTGGCGCTATTCGCCATCGCAGGGATGTGGCTGTATTGGATTGCCAAACGGTAATGCCTAACATCTTTAAAACCCTATTGGGCACCTCCGCATCGGACGTGGTGAAAGAGGTTGGTAAGATAGCCGATAAGTTCATCGAGACACCCGAAGAGAAGAGAGCCTTCCAAGCCTCCATCGAGCAGATGGTAGCAGAGAAATGGAAGGCAGATATGTCATCTGATAGCTGGCTCAGTAAAAATATACGACCAATGACACTTGCTTTGGTTATGGTCACCCTTGTCGTGCTGACCTTCTTTGATGGTGCAGGGCTTCTAACTATCTCAGAGAGATGGATAGGTCTATGGGAGCTTGTAAGTATCAGTGTTGTAGGCGGTTACTTTGCCGTAAGGACCATAGACAAGCGAAGATGACAGATGATTTTAACGACTGGGTAACCGGTCTTGAAGAAGGTGAGCAGCCAGAGGCTTGCGCTATTGACGACCCCGATTGCGAGGCTTGCGGTAGTTAACAACAATTTTTTCGTATGTTTGCCTCGTAAAGAATTAGCGATGGAGTAGTTTTTTTCTTGTTTTGTTTTGTTTAACGCTCCTCGTTCGCCCCACGCCTGAACATCGTGGGGCTTTTTTTTGCCCCATACAACAATCTTTATTGATATACAACTGCGTCTGTTTAAAACTTTAATATATCTTAGTGGATGTATAACGGGGATGATCCCCACAATTCTATTTAACTATGAGCAAACCAGATTTTGCAAACGGTGTCCGCACAATTCTAAGCGGCACCACAACATGGGCGCAACTCACTCCAACGAGTGGCCCTAACCAGTTCTCGGAGAAGTACCAAGTGGATCTTACACTTGATGCTAAATCCGTAAAGGAGATTGAGTCACTAGGCGTGGCAGATTTCCTTAATATCAAAGACCAAGAAGGCGTGGCTAAGTACGACACTTTAACAGTGCGTATAAAAACCAACAAGCCCCCACAGGTATTTGACCGCAACAAGGCCGTATTTGATGATTACATCCATAACGGTTCCGTCATGCGCGTAGCTGGACTGATTAAGTCTTGGGAGTATATGAGTAAGAAAGGACTCACTTGCTACTTCAACCAAGGTGTGGTCCTAGAAGCCGCTGAACGCCAAGAGGGCGAAGGTGGTGGCATCAACGATGCCCTATTCAACGACATGCCGACAGCATCAGCACCTGCAACAGACGATGGGCTTCCCTTCTAATTCACGCAGACGTATCCTCGCAGCCGTAGCACTCTCAGAGAGAGTCTGCGGTCTGCAAGAGGACTCTATCCTGTCACCATTGCGTGAGAGGGATAACGTGACGGCAAGGCAGATGGTGTATGTATACGCACGGCTTACTTGGAAATACACATACCAGCGCATTGGTACGGTGGTTAAAAGAAACCACTCCACCGTCGTATACTCCATCAAACGCCATCATGAGATGTTGGGTAAATACCCACATACAGGCAAGTATATCTATCCCGAATATGTATCAAACTGGACCACCTTTGAGCAGATAATGGACGACAGATTTAAAGAAAAGGCAAACCACTGCCACAGCTGCGGTCAAGATGTGGACATCTATGAGTCTGAGACTTTAGATGTTGTAACAAACAATAACTACGAGACAGCATGAAAAAGTACCTACCGCTATCGTTCTCTTCTATAAAGGAGTTTGCGAAGTCCCCCAACCACTTTATCTACTACAAGAACAAAAAGCGCAAGTCAAGCCCGGCAATGCTCAAAGGAAGCGCAGTACACACCATGGTCTTGGAGCCGCAGGAGTTTGAGCTTAGATATTTCGTTATCCCCGACGGTACAAACAGAGGCACCAAGGCATGGAAGGAGTACGCATCTATCGCCGCTGATCGTGAGATACTCAAAGAGGTAGAGTATAACGTCATCGCTAAGATGGCACGCATGGTATGTGAGCATTACGATGCCCGCGAGATACTTAAAGAAGCCACTGAGTTTGAGCAGCATATCAAGCTAGAGTTCAACGGTCTACCGTTCCATGGCTTTGCAGACATCGTAACACCTAATATAGTATGCGACCTTAAGACAACAAGGGACAGCACCGCCAAAGCATTCATGCGCACGGTATTGGACTTTAAGTACCACTGGCAAGCAGCGCTATATATGAAGGCCACCGGGAAGAAGACCTTTAGGTTTATTACTATAGAGTCCTCAGCGCCATACAGCGTTGTGGTATATGAGCTGTCTCAAGACCTTCTAGACAAGGCGGTGATGGAGCTTATAGAGGTCACCAATAAGTTCAAAGCATGGGATGGTCTTGAGCAGGGATATGTCGAGGGCGTTCAAATGTTAGAGATGCCGTCATGGATGTAGAAGACGCTAGAATGATAGTCATAGCCTTTACCATCCGCGCAGAGGGGTATGCAGAAGATAACAACTGCGACATGACGCGGTTGCTAGTAAAAGCTATGGACACCCTATGTGAGCATGCCGATGACTCTATCCCCGAAACACAGGGGTGGTGGGTAACACACAGCACCGATAGAGACATCATCTATAACATTAAAAAATGAAGCTGCCGACAACCATCAAGGAGCTTAAGGCTTTCGCTCATGAAGTTAACTTAGCTAAGTACCCAGATATACCTGAGTACGCAGTACCCACCCCGGTGATGAGCGATAGCAGCACCAACGCTTTAACCAAGGCAGTGATATACGACATGACCAACGTCCGCAAAGGTGTGGCATACAGGATCAACAACGCCGGTGTATACGATCAGAAGAAAGGAGTATACCGCAAGGGTGTCACACGCAAAGGAATCCCCGACATCATAGGAATCATCAAAGGCAGATTCTATGGCATAGAGATAAAGTTTGGCGCAGACCGCCAAAGTGCAGAACAGCGTATCATAGAGCTAGAGATCAAAGCAGTCGGCGGCGTGTATCTTATCGTAAGGACATACCGCCAGTATGTGGAATCTATGAACGAGCTGTCGCGTGATTCCAGATAACAAGAAGCGTGGTGAGTGGGCAGAGGCACACTTCATAGCCGATGCTTTAATGCACGGGTGGCAGATATTTTCTCCGCATGGTGAGAGTGGTCCATACGATGTCATCATCGCCAAAGGGGTTATGATGCACACGATACAGATAAAGTCTACCTTCGGTAGCAGCACGACGAGATCTAAGTGGACGGTAAGCCGCGGGTCTAATCACAACAAGTCATACCACAGAGGTGTAGACTTTTTTGCCTTGTACTGTGGCCATACGAAGGTGTGGAGGTTCATAAGACAGTCAAGGATAGCGGGACGGAAGACATATAGCATACGGTACGATGAAAACAAAACAAAAAACAACTGGCATGAGCTTGAAAACAACGATTGAAATTGCACAGCAATACTTATCTAAGGGATTCTCTCCGATACCTATCGTGCCGGGAGAGAAACGACCCACCATATCTAATTGGACGCGGTATGTAGACGACACCATCGGCTTCAAAGAGGCGGAGAAGCTATTCGCTAACACCGATTCAATAGGTCTGGTGTGCGGATACGATAATATGGAGGTCTTAGATATAGACCTTAAGTACCACACGGGTGATGAGATGGCACAGTTTGAGAAGATGCTTGACGACAACGCACCCGGCCTTCGTGATAAGATGGTGGTACAGACCACACGATCAGGCGGTAAGCATTGGATATACAAATGCACGGAGATAGAGGGCAATCAGAAGTTAGCCAACAGCCTTAAGGGTGATGTTTTGTTTGAAACACGCGGACGTAAGGGTCAGATCGTTGCCTATCCATCGCCCGGGTATACGTTTGACACCAATCACGCGGTGCAGTTTATTACCCCGGAAGAACGCAATATACTATTGTCTTGCGCCCGTGACTTGGATGCAGCGCCTAAGCATGTGGTGGGTGTTGCCGAGTACAACGGTAAGCAACAGGAGAAACAACACACCCCTTGGGGTGACTACCGAGCAGAGCATAACGCCATTGACGAGTTGTTTAAGTACGGATGGACAGCCGTTCGTGAGAGTGAGAAGTATATATATATGAAGCGTCCGGGTGACACCACGGCAAAAGATAGCGGACGCATCTTTAAAGACTCTGGCCTGTTCTGGCCATGGACAACCAGCACGGAGTTTAAGGCAGAGCGTCCCTACGATGCCTTTCAGATATATATGCTAATAGAGCATAATGACGACATTGCTTCCGCGTCTAACGCGCTATCAACGCTGGGGTACGGCAAGCAATACGAGATAACATTACCCGAAGAATTATTTATAGACGATATCGATGAAGAAGAAAAAAGTGAATTACAAGCACGCCTTGAAGCGATGGAGGTGGACAGTACGCAAGAGGTTAAGCAACCTCCGATTGCGGTCAATGTTGTGGATGCTACGAGCAAGTATATATTTGGCACGCGAGGGAACTTCTCGCTCATTCAAGGCAAGGCTAAGAGCCGCAAGAGTTACTTTGTTTCCTCAATTGCAGCGGCCTCCCTATCCGACCACATGGTCGCAGGAAAGCTCGAAGGCCTCCTCGGAGACAAAGTGGTCGTATACATTGACACCGAGCAAGGGGAATGGCACGCACACAAGACCAAACGTAGGATACTGCGAATGGCCGACTTGGACACAAACGACAACAACGAAAGGCTCCGTTACTTTCAATTTCGTGGATTAGAGCGCAACTCAGAGCGCATGAAGCTCGTTGAGTTTGCTCTCCAGACCATTGAGAATATAGGCATCATCATCTTGGATGGTATTGTTGACCTATCATCCAAGGGCGTGAACGACGAAGAGGAGGCCACAGAGATAGCGTCACGCCTATTGAAGTGGACAGCCAATTACGACTGCCACGCTATTTGTGTGCTTCACGAAAATAAGAACGACACGAACGCAAAAGGTCACCTAGGAGCTTACCTCACACAGAAGGCAGAGACAGTGGTATCGGTACGCAAACACGAAGACCTTAAGGACTCAAGCGTTATCATGGCTGAGTACACGCGGAACATAGAGTTCCCTGATATGCAGATGGATATATTTGATGATGACGTGATGCTTAATGACTATCAAGAGGCATCGTTCTATAAGGATGAGTTTGAATGGTCATCACAAGACATAGAGGAGTTAAGCCGTGAGGTGCATCTGAAGTCGCGCCTCGTTGCCTTAGAGCATATCAAACACTCGCGTGATGTGAAGCCTAAAGAAGCATCTAAAGCACTGGTGGTGATGGAGAAAGGCGGATACATAACGTGGCAGAAAGGAAAGATTTACCGTACAGTACCAAAAAGATAATGGATATACAAACACCCTTGGGCCAATGGTCCTTAGCAAAAGAATATGTGATCATGCGAAAGCTATGCAAGAAGATGTCATGGTTCGACGTACCTACACCACGCGATATGCCTGCACCATTAGATGGTGTGATGAGCGATGATGTAGGGATGGTCTTCGTCTATGAGGTCAAGTGCAGAGACACTACCCTTGTGCAACTACAGAACTGGGGGACC
>Ga0233413_10000394_pt1 | contig 21178 bp, 25 predicted proteins | sample Na_anoxic_6_MG_FD_189019 | JGI IMG/M metagenome (GOLD analysis project Ga0233413, IMG submission 189019) | Seawater microbial communities from Saanich Inlet, British Columbia, Canada - Na_anoxic_6_MG | ecosystem: Environmental > Aquatic > Marine > Inlet | place: Canada: British Columbia...
CAATAGTGGACTATATGCAATTTATTGTGCAGGAAATGATAGAACTTATTTAGGCAGTAGTATAGATATACACAAAAGAAGAATCCAACATTTCAGTTCACTCAGTAGAGGGGATCATGGAAATAGTTTTTTGCAGAGAAGTTTTAATAAATATGGAAAAGATACTTTTAAATTTAAGATTATTGAGGAGTGTCTTCCGAATGAAGCACTTTCTTGTGAGCAAGAACTATTAGATTTTCTCTTTGAAGAAGCATCGAATAAACTCTTTAATATAGCTAAAGATGCAACTGCTAATATGCTTGGAAGAAACCATTCTGATGAAACTAAAAAGAAAATTGGGGAGTCAGGAAAAGGAAGAGTAGCTTGGAATAAAGGACTGACTAAAGATGATCCAAGGGTTCAAAAAAACGCTGAATCCAAAAAAGGCATTCCACCTTGGAATAAAGGAATTAAAACGTCTGAGGAAGTTAAAAAGAAAATTGGTTTAGGCAACAAAGGCAAAATAGTCTCAGAAGAATCTAAAAAGAAAATATCAGATGCTAGAAAAGGTAAAACGTCTTGGAATAAAGGTATAGGGCATTCTAAAGAGACTAAAAGAAAAATATCTATTTCTTTAATGAACAGAAAGAAAAATTGAGCGAGATTCCAAAAAACTTAGTTAATGATATACCATCAAGTGAGATAGTGGAAATTGCCCTATGTGAACAGAGTCTTTTATACTTCATTCGCAAAGCGTGGCATATATTAGAACCGACAACAGTGTTCCAATCAGGTTGGCATTTAGAAGCGATTTGCGAACATTTAGAAGCAGCAACTAAGAGGGAGATAAGAAATCTTATCGTTAACATGCCCCCAAGACATATGAAAGGATGTGCTGACGAAACTTTTGTTTTGACTCCTAAAGGTTGGACAACGCATGGACAATTGCGTGTAGGAGATTATGTATACCGCCCATCAGGAGAACCTGTGGTGGTTACAAGCATATCTGAAAAATTTGAAACAGATATTGTTGTTGAGTTAACAAATGGCGAAAAGATAAAATGTAATGGTGAGCACCTTTGGACTGTGTACAATAGAAGCACAAGAAAATGGGAAACAAGAGAAACAAATGATCTTATAAATAGAAAAGTATGGTCTTCAAATAGGGCAGTTTTTCAATTACCAGAAATATCTTGTATAGAATTTGAAGAAAAAAAATTGTTATTGCATCCTTATTTTATAGGTGCTTGGTTGGGAGATGGTACTTCATCAGCACCAATAATAACTCATGATCTGTATGATACAGAACATATTAGAAAAATAGAATCAGTTGGATATAAAGTAACAAAGACTGCTAGACAAAATGGTAATTCAACTCGTTCTTGTTTTACAAAACAGAATATTATACAGACAATAAGAAGACTTAATCTATATAATAATAAACATATTCCAAGTGAGTATAGATATTCTTCTAGAGAACAACGTCTGGAATTAATAGCAGGTTTAATAGATACTGATGGACATGTAGCACAAGATGGAAGAGTCAGAATATGTACATCCTATAAAAAACTGCGTGACGATATTTTGGAAGTAGTAGAATCATTAGGATGGAAGCCCTACATATGTGAATCAAAATCTTCTGGATATGAACAATATGGCGACAACAAGCCACATTACCAAATAGGTTTTAATCCTACATGTGATATCCCTTTAGCTTTAAAAAGAAAAAAGAAAAGATTAAGAACTAATCATTTAAGAAGAAAAATTGGTATAAAATCAATTACTAAAAGTAAGAATCCAGAACAAGGCAATTGTATAACAGTAAACAGTGAAGATGGGTTGTACTTAGTTGGTGAAACACTTATTCCAACACATAATAGTCTTGCCATTTCTGTTTTTTGGCCTTGTTGGGTGTGGATTAATGATCCTTCTTCTAGATGGTTGTTTTCTTCATACGCACAAGAGTTATCCACTAGGGATAGTTTGAAATGTAGAAGATTAATTTCTTCTGAGTGGTATATGAAAAGATGGGGTCACAAATTCCATCTCACTGGTGATCAAAACCAAAAGACTCGTTTCGAAAATGATAAAACAGGTTACAGGCTTGCAACATCTGTAAGTGGATTAGTAACAGGTGAGGGTGGAGACTTTATAGTTTGTATTCCCGAAGGTTACTATATAACTACAGATATAGGTTATGTTGATATCAAAGAAATAGTTGAAAGTGAAATGCCTGTAAAGATACTTTCATATAATCATGAAAGTGAGCAAACTGAGTATAAAGAAATAGAGGCTTACGAACAACGAGAAGTAGAGGAAATAATAGAAATATATTTCAATGAGAGTCATAAAATAGAATGTTCACCAGATCATTTGATTTATGTTGAAGGACAAGGATATAAGAAAGCTGAATTACTTGAAGAGGATGATGTAGTCCTGTATGAGAAAATGACATGAAAATAATCAGAAAATGCTCAAATTGTGATAAAGATGTTGTGAGGGAAAACTCTAAAAGGAATAGAGCAGTTAAGAATGTTTTCTGTGATCACAAATGTCAAGGGATATGGCAAAGAGGCAAAAATAATCCTTCTTGGAATGGTGGCAGGATTAAAAAACAATGTGTTATCTGCGAAAAGGAATATACTGTCAAACAAAGTGAAAAAGAATCAAAAGTTTGCAGTCAAAAATGTAAGGGCCATTTATTAGCTTTAAGAGCAAAGGATTTAAGGAATTGTCTAATATGTAATGAGGAGTTTATAGTTAATAAAGCTTCTTTAAGAAAACACTGTGATAGAGAATGTGCTGATCTAGCTCACAGCTTAAAGATGAGAGGTGAGGACAATCCTAATTATGTAGATGGAAACGGTTCTAGTAGACATCCTGTTGAGTTTAATAAAAGATTAAAGAAGAAAATAAGAACAAGAGATGATTTTACTTGTCAAGTTTGTGGTTTGCATGAAGATGATTATGACAAGAATTTGGATGTCCATCATATTGATTATGATAAGACGAACAATTTAGAAGATAATTTGATAGCCTTGTGTAATAGTTGTCATTCAACAACTAATGGGAACAGAGCTTTTTGGAAAAACGTACTGTCACATGTATTAAACGTAAGCTAGGCAAAAGAAAAGTTTACAATATAAGAATAGCTGATAATCACAATTACTTCGTCAATGGTATTTTGACCCATAATTGTGATGACCCTCACAATGTAAAACAAGCAGAATCAGAAGCAGTTAGAAAAGGTACGTTACGTTGGTGGGATGAATCGATGTCCACTAGAGGTAACAACCCTAAAACAGTTGTTAAAGTTGTTGACATGCAAAGGTTGCATGAAGCTGATTTAACAGGTCACTGGTTAGAGAAAAGTGGTGAGGATGTAGTTCACTTAATTCTTCCTGCAAGATTTGAAAAAGAAAATAAATGTGTAACCGTTATTGGATTTGAAGACCCAAGGACAGAGGAGGGAGAACCACTCTGGAAGAATCTTTATGATGAAGAATCACTTTCAACTTTAGAATCTGATTTAGGTTCAGAATATGCAATAGCAGGACAGTTACAACAAAGACCATCACCTAGAGGTGGTGGGATGTTCGAAGTAGATAAGTTTAGTTATGTAGACAGCATCCCTCCATCAGAGATAGTGAGGACTGTAAGATATTGGGATAAAGGTGGAACTGATGATCCTAATAATGCTTTCACTGGTGGTTGTAAAATGCACAAGATGAAAAATAATTCTTTCATTGTGGAACATTTAGTTTCTGGTTTATGGAAAGCTCCTAAACGAGAGAAGATGATAAAAAATGTAGCAATGAATGATGGCAGAGCAACAACAATAGGGATTGAGCAAGAACCGGGATCGGGTGGTTTAGAATCAGCAGATGCAACAGTAAAAAATCTTGCAGGGTTCTCTGTTAGAAAAGATAAAGTTGGAAAAGATAAAGTTACAAGAGCAGAACCATATGCTACTCAGATAGAAATAGGAAATGTCTATTTACTTAGAGGAGCATGGAATGCAGATTTTATAAAACAACACGAATTATTCCCTATGGGACTAAAAAAGGATTTCGTAGATTGCTCTAGTGGGGCATTTAATTTATTGAATGGAAAAGGTAGAGCAGGTACTTGGGGACAAAAGAAATGACAAAAAAAGCTGACACAGTAACATTTAATAAAAAAGATTTCCTAAGAACTATGAATGGTATTGTAGGTAGGAGTGATCTTTTACAAAGAGCAGGAAAATCATATACAGATGATAGAGACATTTACAAAGCATTAGGTTTTGAAAGCTCTCTAACATTTAAGCATTATTGGGAACAATACAAAAGAGGAGACATAGCAAAGAGAGTTGTAGAAGCTCCAGTCACAGAGTCATGGAGACTCCCTCCTATGATTATCGAAAATGATTCGAATGAAACAACTGAGTTCGAAGATCAGTGGGATGTATTAAATAGAGAAAAGAAAGTTCTTAATTACTTACTAAGAGCAGATAAACTTAGTGGTATAGGTAGATACAGTGGACTTTTACTTGGACTTGATGATGGTCGTTCTTTAGATCAACCTGTAGGTACGGCAACACAGTTACTTTATCTCAGACCATACAAAGAAGAAAACGCAGTAATCAAAACATTTGTAAGTGATATTACAGATGAGAGATTTGGATTACCAGAACTATATGAAATACAAACAACTGCAGTATCAACAGACAGTAATAGTACAAAGACTAGATTAGTACATTGGTCTAGAATTATACACATAGCAGAAGGATTGCTTGAAGATGATGTGTATGGTACTCCAAGACTAGAAGCTATTTTTAATCAGTTAAAGAATTTAGAGTTAGTAAGCTGTGGGAGTGCTGAGATGTTCTGGAGAGGAGCATTACCGGGATTTGCTTTCATACTTGACAAAGATGCAGTACTAGATTCTTCTTTAACAGAAGCAACTATGGCAACTGATCTAGAAAAGTATTTTCATAATTTACAAAGGTCAGTAAACTTACAAGGCATGGACATAAAGAGTCTAGCTCCGCAAGTTGCTGATCCATCAAATCACATAGACATATATGTATCACTTATTTCAGGTGCGACAGGTATTCCAAAGAGAATTCTGATAGGTAGTGAGAGAGGCGAATTAGCTAGTTCTCAGGATGAAACAGCTTGGAATAAGAGATTAGAAGAAAGAAGAATAAATTTTATATCCCCGAACATAATTGATCCATTCATACAAAGACTTCAAAAATTTGGAATATTAAAGGAAGCGTCTTATAGTATTGAATGGAAACCAATAGCTGTACCTTCTGAGAAGGAAAAAGCTGAAATAGTGAAAACCCTTTCAGAAGCTATAGCGACTTACTTCAATGCACTAGATGCATTTGATTTCTTACCATTTGAAATTTACATGAGGGAGTTCCTAGACTTTGATGCAGAGTTAATCAAGAAAGTTCTTGATGAAACTAAAGGTGCAACTAGAACAAAGCTAAACGAACCTTCAAGTAAGAATAACCCTACAGGCAAGGATAACAATCCTAAACAAGATGCAGCAGGGGGTGATGATGAGTAAGGGGCATAAGATTCAATTCTTAAAAACAAGAGACCCTGAACTCTCAGAGTCTTTTAGTATGAAAACGAAAGATTACAATGATCTTGTTAACACAGTTAATTTTCTAGCCTTGGAAGTAGGAATGTTTCTGACACATGACATTGATCCTGATTGCCCTAAGAAGTTATTTGTGGGAAAACATCCTGAATTGTTTGAGGAGGCAATTTAATGTCAAATGACTTAGACAGGGTATACAACAAAATAGAGAAAGAATTCGGTAAGATTCATAATAAACTTGATGGAATGAGCACAGAGATAACTACTCACAAAGTACTTATTGAGAATTGTGGCGATGACAAAGATGCATTACAAGAAGTAGTTCACGGCAATGGTAAAGCAGGATTAGTTATAGAAGTGGACAGAATAAAGACTACTCTGAAAAACACAGGCATGATGAAGAGAAGTTTGTGGGCAAATGTAGGAATAATTTTTACATGTGTGGGAGTTACAGCAGCTATCGTATTCAGTATGATGGCAGCCAGTAGTTCAGGCAAAAATCGCTTCTATAAAAGAGACGGTACTAAACTAGAAAAAAGAATTTCACGATTAGAACTATTAAAAGAGGAAATGAATGGCACTAACTAAATCAAGAGAAAGTACTCAGAAACATAACAAGAGAGTATTTTTAGCAGGTGATGATCGTGAGCCATTAGAAGGAACAGTACTTGTTGATGAGAATGGTGATCAGATAGGTACTCAAACAGCACCTTTATACATAAGTACTGCTGCAGGTTTTTTCAGTGTGGATGCCTTTGCAAGACAGAGGATGTCTCAACCTACTACTATATTTGATAGTAAGCAATTACATGACAGCTCTCCCTTATCATGGGATGACCAAGAGATAGCAGGAGGTAGTGGAACTACTTCTACTCATTCAGTCAACAAGGCTTCTACAACTATGGGAGTCTCTCTCAATACAGCAGGAAGGAGAGTAAGGCAAACATTTAGATGTTTTAATTATCAACCGGGAAAATCTCAATTAATATTCCTGACAGGCACTCTAGGACTAAGTGGTGGAGGGACAGGTATCACTCGTTACATGGGATACTTTGAAGATAGTAATGGTATTTACTTTAAGGATAATGAAGGAACTATCCAAGTAGGTATAAGATCAAAGGCAACAGGGAGTGTTGTAGATAATGTAGTGAGTCAGGCTAATTGGAATGTAGATGGATTGGGTCATGTGAGTAATTCATTGAATCCATCAGGGATAACTTTAGATGCAACTGATAAATCCCAAATAGGTTTCATTGATTTTGAGTGGTTGGGAGTTGGTACTGTGGGAGTGGGCTTTGTTATTAATCGTGTTCCTTATTATGTACATTTCTTCCACCATGCTAATCTGTTGTCTGGTGTATATATGTCTAGTCCAAACCTTCCTCTTAGATATGAGATAGAGAATGATGGGACAGGGGCAGCTTCTACTTTGGAGCATATATGTGGAACTGTTATCAGTGAAGGAGGACAACAAGAGATAGGGGTTGATAGAAACGCTTCTACAGATGGCACTCAGGTTACTTGTGCTTCAGTTGGTACTCTCTATGCTATCAAAGGTATAAGATTAAAAAGTGCTCATTTAGATGACACAGTTAAGATATTGAAAGTAGCAGTCGCATTATTTTCTGCAAGTGATGACATAGAGTGGGTATTGATGTATGACCCAACAATTGCAGGAGTTCCTACTTGGAATGATGAGACTAATAGTGCAGTACAGACTTTCACAGGAGCAACAGCCCATACTATTACTAATGGAGTTAGAATAGATGCAGGGTATGTTTCCTCTGATTCTGGTAAGAACTCGTCAGGTGAAAGTGTTGGAGATATAACAAATGCTTTATTATTAGGGTCAAGCATAGCTAAGACTCCCACTACTATTGTTCTCTGTGCAAAATCATTATCAGCAGTAAATGCCAAGGTAGAAGGTGGAATTACTTGGAAGGAATTGACATAATTAGAAAGGATTTAAAATGAAGAAAATAGTTATATTAGTCGCAGTACTGGTTTTTGTAGTAATGAGCGTAGTAGGATGTACTATGACAGATTTAAAAGTAGGAAATGTGACAACTGACAAAGTAAAGGTGGCTGAATAATGGGAAAAAGTATTTGGAAGTCAAAATCCTTTTTAACAGGACTTGCATCATTGGTAACTGCAATAGTAGTTGGCTATGGAATTGAAGTTCCTGCAGGAGTGTTAGAAGGAGTGATGGGTCTTATTGGTATTATCTTAGTCGGTAAATCAGTTGATAAAAGAGTAGTCAAGGAAAAATAAGATGGATAAAATAGAAAACACTATCATTACAGTAGAAACAGATGATGCTACAATAGTTATAGACACTGATGAAGTATCTACTGAGGAAGAAAGTACGGACACAACTGATTCTCTCACACCTAATTCAGGTGAGGCATTTGATACTTTCTTTAACAGATGTATGCTGCAACCTGAAATGATGAAGGATTTTCCTATGCAAAGAGATAGATGGGTAGCTTGTACACAAGTATATGAAGGGAAGAGGAGTGAGAACATGATTTCTAATAGTTTAGTGGCTGCTGTTGAGAATTTCAGTATGCGTAGAGAAATTAAAGATGGTATCCCACATATCGTAGTGCCTATAGTTGCATTAGTAGAAGGTGTGCACAGTGGTAGTGGTGGAGCAGTACTTCACTCATCAGGTGAGATACAACGTACAGCAGGAGATTGGAATGGTGTACCACTTACGTTGAACCATCCTACAGTAGGAGGAGACAGTGTTTCAGCTTTAAATCCTACTATCATGAAACAGTGGGCTGTGGGAACATTTGAAAATGTTTTCTATGAAGGAGGTAAGCTTAAAGGAGAAGGTTGGATTAACACAGAGAAACTTTCTCAGTTATCACCAGAAACATTAGTAAGAATAAAACAAGGAGAGGAACTCGAAGTATCAACAGGATTCTTCAGTAAGACAGATAACATCGAAGGTACTTGGAATGGTGAGAAATTTACAGGAACAGTATTAGATATAGTTCCAGATCATTTAGCATTGTTACCAAATGATGAAGGTGCTTGTAGTATGATGGATGGATGTGGTATAAGAGATGAAGGTGAATGCGATACCTGCAGAGTAAAATTAGGAGCTATTGATTTAGTTCAAGCAGGTACAGAAGAAAAGAAAATAATTGAACCAGAAGGGGGTGAAACAGAAATTAAAGTAGATATAAAAGAACTTAGGAAAGCAGGATTTTATGTAAATGAACTTAGTCATAGTAAACTTAGAGAAGCTCTGCTTCAACAAGTTAATTCTATGGACACCAGTGGTACGATGCATTTTTTAAGAGAGGTTTTTGATGACCACTTTATTTTTGAGAAACTTTCTGCAGATGGAACTCAGTTATTCAGTCAGAAATTTTCGGTGGAGTCAAGTAATGACGAATTAAAGATCAAAGGTGATCCGAAAGAAGTAAGAGAAAAAGTTGAATTTATTCCACTTGAAGTGAATAAAAATTCTAAAATTGAGGAGGCAGTAATGCTAAGAAAAGAATTAGTCGAAGCTCTTATTACTAATGCCGAGACTCCGTATGATGAAGATGATAGGGATTCTCTCGTTGCAATGAGTGAAGAGAAGTTCGAGAACGTAGTTAAGTTCGTTGACTGTAAATGCAAAGAAGAAGCAGTCACAACTAACAAAGAAGAAGTAAAGGAAGTTAAAGAAGAAATTACAGTTAATGAGGAGAAAAAAGTGGAAGACACTAAAATGACTTATGCTGAACTTCTTGAGAACGCTGCTCCAGAGGATAGAGAGTTTATAGAAAATGGAACTCAAATGTACAAAGAAGAAAAAGCGAAAGCTGTTAGTGCATTAGTTGCAAATTCTAGAAATCCTTTCTCTCAGGAAACACTGGAAGCAAAGAGCTTGAAAGAACTAAAGGAACTAGCTGTTCTTGGTAACGTGCCAGTTTCTTACGAAGGGAATGACCCTGACACTACTGTCAAAGTACCTAAAGCAGGTGAAAGACAAGATAATGGTAAAGGCATCCCTGCAGTACAGACTCTATCAAGTTTCATTCAAGAGAAGAAGTAAAGTAGAGAAATAATAATTTTTAAATTTAGGAGGAAAACAAAAGATGGCTCCAAAAACTATTACAGTTAAAGGAAATCCAGTTAGAGGTGAGAAGATTGCAGCAGCAGCTATCACACCGGGACATCTTTGCGAATTTCTGACAGCAGGTACAATTGCAAAACAAGCAACTGCAGCCGTGAATTGTCTTAGAATGTTTGCATTAGAGAACTCACTAATTGGTGATGAGATTGGAACTGACTATGCTGTATCTGCACAGGTACAGTATGGTATCTTCGGAAGCGGAGATGAAGTATATGCATGGCTTTCAGACGGAGAGAGTGTAGTAATCGGTGATGAACTAGAAGCAGGAACAACAGATGGTGAGTTAATAAAACTTGCTTCTGGACAACCTATTGCTGTAGCAAAAGCTGCAGTTGATTTGTCAGCTTCTGCAAATACTGCTAAAGGCAGAGTAATCGCAATCATAATCTAATTTAGGGAGAGATAAAAGATGGATGTAAACATTGATGTAATTAACGCAGGTACAGGCTATGGTGGAGTTGCTGAAAAGCTTCTACATAATGGCATGAATGTATCTTCTTTAAGAACAAACGCTGTCCTTACATATGATGAATGGAAGGATATAGACACTGTAGTTCTACAGGAAGCACACAGGAGACTAGGTGGAGTTAATGACCTTATCGAAAGAGGACTTGTTAGAACTGGTGGTGGATTGGGAAGTACGGTACTACAATGGCAGGATGCTAGTGATACTGATGATGCAGAAGTTAACATGGATGGTGTGAGTAGAAGTGCTAAAGATAGACAAGAGTTCGATACGAACTATCTACCTTTGCCTATTATTCATAGAGATTTTGGTTTCAGTATTAGAGAAATCGAAGCTTCTAGAAACCATAATGCTAGTCAGCCACTTGACCTTTCAATGGCAGAAGAAGCTTCAAGAAAAGTTGCTGAAAAAGCAGAAAGTGTTCTGTTCAACGGTCTGAGTACATACTCTATGGGATCAAACGGAGGTATCATTTACGGATACACTGATCATCCTGATAGAAATACTCAAACGCTTTCACAGAACTGGGATGCTTCTGGTAAAACAGGACAAGAGATTCTAACAGATGTTATTACTGCGAAACAGGCTCTGATTAATGATAGACATTTCGGGCCGTTTATGCTTTATATACCAACTGCTTACGAGTCAGTTCTTGATGACGAATTTAGTACTCAGTACCCAAGGTCAATCAGAAGTAGATTGCTTGAGCTTGAAGGACTGCAAGGTATTAAAGTTTCTGATTTCTTGACTGCGAATAACATAGTGATGGTTTCTATGCAAAGCACAGTTGTTAGAATGATTGAAGGTCTTCCGCTTACAACAGTACAGTGGGAAACTGAAGGTGGAATGCAAGTGAACTTTAAAGTGATGACAATCATGGTTCCGCAGATTAGGTCTACTCAGGCTAACAGAAGCGGTATCGTTCACATCAGTTAAGACTGAGTAAAATTTAAGAGCTAGGATGATATCTCTGAAAGTCAGTATCCTAACTGATTGCTCTTAAATATTTTCTTTAGGAATTATCTATAGGAGATAAGAATGAAAGTTTGTAAAGTAGAAGGTTGTGATAATAAATTCCTTGCTAAAGGATTGTGTCAAAAACATTATGAGAGACTTACCCGTACTGGCAGTTTACATTTGGGCATAAGAAATTGCTCAGTATGTGGTACAGAGTTTGAGGCTAAAAACAGTTTCCATAAGACTTGTTCTAAGGAATGCTCTAAACTATCAAGAGCATACACGAAAAATAAATGGGATGTTGGAAATCCTGAGAAAAAGAAGACAAGTAAAGATGTTTTTCTCCAGACAAGACCACTCTACGGTACTTGGAGAGGTATGAAGGAAAGGTGTTACAGAAAAAACCACCGATCATATCCTAACTATGGCGGTAGAGGTATCAAAGTTTGCAGCAGATGGAAAAATGATTATCAAGCCTTTGAAGATGATTTATTAACCACCTACAAGGAAGGATTAACATTAGACAGGGAAAATAATGATGGCAATTATGAACCTGAAAATTGTAGGTGGGCAACATGGGAAGAACAGAACAGTAACAAACGTGTCAAGACATAGTTGCTCACAGTAACCAATCTGTTTTTTAATACTTTATTTTAACCATAAATAAAAGGACAATAAAATGCCAAAGTTTCAAGTTAAAGAAGGAAAGAAACACTACTGGAAGAAAGCTGTTGTGAGAGGTGGGAAAGACTCCGTTCTTAATGACAGATTACTTAAAGGTGGTGATTTACTTGTATGTGAAGAATGCGAACTCGGTAGTGCTAGAGATAAGTTTATTCTAATACAAGAACAAGAAGTAAAACAAGAACCTGTATATGGTTTTGTAATAAGGAAAGTTGCGGATAAGCAGTACGATGTGATCAGCGAAAAAACAGGTGATAAGCTCAACGATGAATGCTTGTCACATGAAGAAGCCAAAAAGCTTATTAAAGCACAGAGGGCTAATGGCTGATCGTTGGACTGTTCAGAAGTTGTGGCCGAATTCTACTGTGTTTATCATAGGTGGTGGTGAAAGTCTCAACAAAACTGGTTTGCAATGGAATGAAGATACAAAAGATGTTATCAAGAAATCTATTTCTGATGATCTAGCTTGTATTCATAATCAACGTGTTATAGGTGTCAACAACGCTTTCGAATTAGGAGATTGGGTTGACATCTGTTTCTACGGTGATACTAGATGGTTAGATTGGAATGAAGATAAAATTGTTCACTTTGCAGGTTTAGTAGTTTGTTGTCACCCACAAAATAAAATCGCTTGGATAAAGACTGTGGATAGAGAAAATGGTTTTGGGATTCACAAAGACCCCAAGATCATTAAATGGAATAAATCATCTGGTGCTGCAGCTATTAATTTAGCTGTACACTTAGGTGCTAAAAACATAGTCTTGATTGGGTTTGATATGTTCGCAAAAGCAGATGGTGCAGATAATTGGCACAATGCACATGTGATACCTAATCAGATAGCGACCACACCTTATGAACGAATGCTACAAGCATTTGCAGAAATAAAATTAGATGCTGATTCACTCAGAGTCAGGATAATTAACACATCGTTAGAGAGCAAGATAGAATGTTTTGAAAAAATGGAACTAGAGGAGGCTATAAAACTTTGCTGCAAATAGTATGCTGCTTGAAATCAGGAGGAGATTTTGATTGGGACTACGTTGATAAGCTCCATGAGAATCTGAAAGATAGGATAGTAAATTTTGATTTTAAATTTACAGTTTTTACTGACAAGATAGATAGATTTTCTTTGTATGGAATCAATATACAATCGTTAACAACTGATCTAGAATCTTACTGGTCGAAATTAGAAGTATTCAAAATGAAGGGACAAGTAATATATTTTGATTTAGATATAATACTTAAATATGAATTAACAGATTTTTTCAAAGCTGTAACCTTTTCACCTTTTAGGTCTAATGGGAAATCTCATTTTTATATGATGGAAGGATTCCATAAAGATCGTAGATTCAATTCTTCTATAATGGGATGGAATGGAGACTTTAGCCATCTGTTAACTGGTATTAATAAAGAAACAATTGAAAAATATGATAAATGGGATCAGGAGTACATTACAGATACAGTCTTAAAGACAAATGAAATATTATCTGTAAATGATTATGTAAATGTGGCTTCATACAAACATAATTGCCAAGATGGTGTGCATCCGTTAATTGATGCAGTTGTTTTTCACGGACACCCTAGACCTAGAGATGTTAATTGGCTACAAGGAGAGTACGCATTAAAATAAATGTTATTGCAGTTAATCAGAATAGAGATGATCATGAGAAAACTTTTATACGTTATATAGAAATACTGATAGAGCATTATAAAGAAGATCATGACATTAAGTATCTCTTAGTAGGAGGTACAGATGAGGAATTTAATAAAGCTAAATTATTAAATATAGCAATAGCTGATATGAGGCAAGATTTTGATGTGCTCTGTGTATTTGATATCGATATGATTTACAGTTATCAATTTTTCAGCACAATAGAAATAGCTTTTCATGCAGGATACGATTACATTGTTTCTTATGGGCAGAAACTACCTAAAGAACAGTCCGAGTATATAGTTGAGAATATGCAGAAGTGTTTCAGGGGAGAAGGAGCAAGTTTCAAAGGTTGTTCACAAATAACTATTACCAAGCAAACATTAGAAATATTCAAAGATTGTTTTGGTGAGAAGTTTTATGATGAGTCGTACACTGGATGGGGTGGAGAGGATTCAGATATTTCATTCAAGAGCAAACTGTTAGAAAAAGAAATTTTAATAAAGAGAAAAGAATTATATGATATGTGGTTTCACCTGTGGCATGAATCTAGGAAACCAGAGAACTACAAAGATAAGGATGAGAATTCAATTAGATTCCAGAACAGTAAAAAAGTATTAGAGGAGAAAGTTCAAAAATATGTATCCTGAAGTTACATTCACTATAACTACTTATAAAAGACTTGAAATGTTTAAAAAAACAATGAAAAGTTTTATGAAGAAGTGCATGGACAAAGATTTGATAACTAGATGGATACTTGTAGACGATGGAAGTCCTCAAGAAGAACTCGATGAAATCAAGGAACTTTATCCAGTATTTGAGATTGTGCAGAATACTGCAGATCGCAGAGGGCAACCTGTAAGTCTGAATAAGATCATAGACATGGTGGAGACTGAATGGTTTTTTCATTGTGAAGATGATTGGATGTTTTTAGTGCCGTTTTTCATAGGTAATTTATTTGATATAGCCAATGATGATAGGAGGATTAAAAATGTAATACTGAGAAATAAAAGGGGAAATGTCCTGTATGGAAGAGAAGGAAATTTAATGTACAACCTTCATAAGTATGATCCTGTAATGGAGCCTCCATTAGTAAAACATCGTTCACCATGTATACTAGATTGTGATACTAATTGGTTTGGATATAGTTGGAATCCCGGTCTCCATCACATACCAACATTAGAAATAATTGGGGAATTAGATGAGGGTCACTCAAACATATCTAGAAGGTGGGATAGAGCACATGCTTTAAGGTATTTGGAATTAGGATTTAAAAGAGCTAATCCAGTAGATAAAATTTATATTGAGCACATAGGTGAGGGATTATCAGAAGGATATCAGCATTAAATGGATATAATATTAGTAACGAACAACAAAGATTTTGACACATCAGAGATAGAAGAAAATATTTCTAAAGAGCATAATTTAATTTTCACAGGACTTGATGACTCTGCAAGTGCTAACAGGAATAAAGGATTGAATGAAGTTAAGTCTGACATCTATATAATGATGGATGACGATATGGAAGGGTTCTATGAGGGATGGGTTGAGGATTTAATCAGACCTATGATGCATAACCAAATGATACTTATTGTGTCTGCTAGGTTAATGAATCCAGACGGTACTAGGGGTCACATGATGGGAGACAACAAAGTACAGCATTCAGGAACACACGATGTACTGCCTAGCACTTATAAAGGACATTACAGAATCCCGACAGCATGTTTGGCGGTAAGAAGAAACAGTCTCAGATACAATGAAGGTTTTATAGGAAGTGGTTATGAAGATACTGATTACATGAACAGAATTAACATTCACTTTAACAATAAAAGAATAATGATTAATAATGATTGTGAGTTGATTCATAACAATATTCAAAAGAATCAAGGTGGTAAGTACTTTGAACACAATAAGAAATTATACTTAAGTTTATACCCTGACGATACAACAGTGACAAATCAGCGAGATTGGACACAGCCTAAATGAATAAAACGATTTATGAAATAGAATTAAATACAAGTAATATATGTGGTGCAGAATGCATTATATGTTCCAGACCTCATGGATGTGGTAACAGCTTCTTCATGAAGTGGGATGTATTCAATACATTATTAGAACAATTAAAAGATGTAGATTTTACAATGATACAAACAAGTGGTAATGGAGAGACATTTTTAAATCCAAATTACCTAGACTACATTAAGAAGTTAAAGGACACTTTCCCAGATAAGGTAAGGTGGACTTATAATAACTTCTCTATGTTAGATAAAGAAAAAGCAGATAGAATAGTAGAAGAAGATTTGTTCGATAGGATTCATGTAAGACTAGAAAGTCTTGACAGGACAGTTTTTGAAAAGAACAGTAATCTTAATATGGATAACGTATTTGATAACCTTAAATACTTCTTATCTATAAATAAAAAGATACCAGTTGTCATACTTTATAATGATATAAGAAAATATTATGCAAAGTGTCAAAGGGTTCTAGGTATGAGACCTGCTAGAGATATCTATACAGATGAGGAACTAAGCAAACTGAAATGTGAAGAAGGTGAGATAATAAACTATTTCCAGAAAGACAATAGTTCACCTTTATCAATCACAAGTATCAGTCATTGTCTATGGGGAGAAAGATTAAAAGCTCCAAAGGATACAGAAACAGCTTGTCCTAAACTAGATATAATAAAAACTGTTACTTGGATATGTCCTAACGGTGACGTACAGGTTTGTTGTTACGTTGAAGATACGGAAGTTTTTACCGATGAAGGTTGGAAGTTTTTTAAGGATTTAACAGGGAAAGAGACTATATTAACTAGAAAAGCTAATAAAGAAACTGAATGGTCAAAAATAACTGATACACAAAGATATGAATTTGAAGGAGATTTGTATGAGATAAAAAACAGAAATATTGACCTGCAAGTTACTCCTGAACATAAATTCCCTCTTGAGCCAAAGGCTTCATATGAGAGTAACTTTGCAAATAAACCTAAAGAATTAAAAGATGGTTATGTATGGAAAGAGATACAGAATTTCAAAAAAGGAAACTACTTTATACCGAGATTCTTTGATTGGGATGGTGATGAAGAACTTACAAAGAAATACAGCATAGATTTCTTGGCACTTTTAGGCTGGTATCTATCAGAAGGGTATCATTATAATAACAAATCTGTAGATAAAAGAGTAAGAAAAGATGGTTCTATTAATGGAAATGTCCGTGATAGATGGTCTGTGGGGATTAGCCAATCACCAGAAAAAAAACCTGCTTTTTATGAAGAAATTGGTGTACTCATAAAAAAATGTGGTTTCCATCCTATCAAAGATGGGAGTTCATGGAAGTTCAATGATAAAAAGTTTTATGATTATGTTGATCAATTTGGTAAATCTTTTGATAAATTCATACCTAACGATATTAAACAATTACCAAAACGACATTTAGAAGCTTTGTTAGGCACATTGATTAAAGGGGATGGTACAAGTTATAAAACTGGTCATCGTTATTATACAGTTTCGAAACAATTGGCTGATGATGTCCAAGAGATAGCTTATAAATGTGGCTATGGTGCGAATATAGTTCTTCAGGAGCCAAGGCAAAATCCTTTTGATAAGACTAAAATGAACTTGCCTCAATGGATTGTTACTATCTTTAAAGAGGAACGGAACAGTATAAAGATCAATTCTCTTATTGATAATGGTATCAAACAAGTTCATTATGATGGTTTTGTTTATGATATAACAGTAGAAAAAAATCATACTTTATGGGTAAGAAGAAATGGAAAAGCTGTTTGGAGTTCTAATTGTTATGCTGATCACCAAGATGAGATGACATGTGGAAACATAATGGATGAACACATATTAGATATCTTTAACGGTGAAAAGAGAAGAGAATTAATAAAGAGAATCGAGAATAGAGATATAACAGATTATCCATGTACGAATCCTAAGTGTTGTGGATTCCATGAAGGAAAGGAAAACACATCAGTAAGACACCAAAAATAGCAGCCCTTTGCAAAACATTCAGAGGAGATGAATTCATAGAAGCTATGGTTAGGAGTATCTATAATCATGTTGATTACATTGTGTTTGTTAACTCTGAGAAGGCTTGGGATCATGGTCTAAGAGGAAATGTAGATAAGTATGGTAACACTTGTAAATCAGTGATCAATTCTCTGAAATGGTTAGATGTTGATGACAAGATTTATTCTATTGATTGCAATACAGGAGATCAGTTCCATCAGTGTATGGAAGGTTACAGATTCATACAAGATAACTTCAATGCTGATTGGGTAATGTTAATCGACACTGATGAAGTTTGGGATGATTACAATCTAACACAGGCTATTCAGTACCTAAAGAGAAATGAGAATCATGACTATGTTTATAGAGCTAGACTTTATACTTACATAAAGAGTCCATTCTACAGAGTGGAACCAGAAGAAGTAATGGCTCCGACAATCTTTGTAAGTGCTCGTAGAAAAGACTTAGGGAAGAATCATAGATGTTGTCAAGAGAATTTCATGCAGAAAATGGTAACTGACATTATTCCTAGAAAGCCTGTGTGGTTTCATCACTTTGTTTATGTGCGAAGAGATTTCAATACTGTATTAGAAAAGATAAGAAATTCAAATGGCTATGAAGGAAACAAAATAGTTGACTTAGATGATTGGACTGAGAATGTGTGGAAGAAAATTCCAGAACCTTTAGAAGGACAATGGGAAAGAGGTTTTCATCCTGCAACACATTTCCAGAAGCATTGGGCAGGTATAAAAGAGATAACCTTAGAGGATTTACCAGAGGTGTTCCAACTACATCCTCATTTATTGGAGGAGTTAAGCAATGGAACCGACTAAACGATTTGTGTTAGATTCATCTAGAAGTTGTAATATTAAATGTAAATTTTGTTATTACTTACATACTTATGAAAAATGGAAAGAGTATGATTGGAGTCTTGACAAAGCAAAGGGAGTGATTAATGATGGAATTGCTAGGGGTAATAATTATATGGATGTTACAGGGGGAGAACCTACAATGTACAAGTACATTTGTGAGGTGGTTGCCTACGCTCTTTCTAAAGATGTTAAAACCTGTATCATAACAAATGGAATAGTTAATAAGAAAACAGTTCGTGATTTAGTAAGTTCTGGAGTAGATGAGTTCTTAGTATCTAGACATGGTTTAGAAAAGACACATAATTTCATAACTAATTATAAGGATGCTTATTTAAAACAATTAGATTTCTTATTCAGTTTGCGTACAGCAGGGATACCGATTAGATTTAATTGTGTTATAAATCATTATAATCAAGAAGAGATTTTTGCTATAGCTAAAGAACTTGTTCATCATAAACCTAGAATAGTGAATTTCATTAATATGAATCCTCACCATGAATGGCAAGACAAGTCCATAGAAACAGGAAAAGTAGCAGCAGACTTAGATGTGGTAGAACCATTGCTTAACAAAGCTATCAAGCATTTAGAAGATAATGGAGTAGGAGTTAATGTTAGGTACTACCCTATGTGTAGAGTAGCAGAAGAATATAGAAGATGTATTTGTAATGATCGTCATGTAGTCTTTGATCCATATGAATGGGATTACAACATAGAACCAAAAACTGTAGGAGCTTTTGATAATTGGGGAAAGCGTACAAGTAACAATGTAGAATGTAAAAATGGTTCTTGTAAAGAGTGTGACTTGCAAAACATTTGCGGAGGTATTAATAAAGCTTTTGATAAGGCAACAGATTACAGATATACAAAGCCTGTTAAGAACTTCAAAGAGAACAAAGAAGATTTTTACTTTTACAGAAAAGATAACATAAGGACAATAACATGAAGAAAGAAACCTTAATCAAAGGAGTCTTAATATGAAATCACCAATCTTGATAACTGGCTGTGCACGAAGTGGTACATCAATGACTGCAGGAGTCATGAATATATGTGGGGCAAAAGGCGGTCAGACAAGTCCTGCAACAATATACAATAAGAAAGGCATGTTTGAGAATGCTGAAATTAGAAACGATTTAGTTAAACCTCTTCTACAAACTCTAGGAGTTGATCCTATGGCACAGCATCCTTTACCAGATGTAAAGTTATTCAAGGATTTAGATGGTGAAGAGTGGAGAAAGAAAGTAGAAGACACTCTCAGATATCAGGGTGTGGGAGAAGATGACACTTGGTTCTACAAGGGTGCAAAGATGTGTTTGATGTGGCCTTTATGGAATGCAGCTTTCCCAGATGCTAAATGGATTATAGTAAGAAGAAGAAGTAAAGAGATAGTAAACTCCTGTATGAGAACAGGCTTCATGAGAGCTTTCGATACAGAACAAGGATGGCAGGGTTGGATTCACCAACACATAAATAGATTTAATGAGATGCTGCATGCTGATTTAGACCTTATCGAAGTTTGGCCTCAAGAGATGATTGATGGACAGTTCAGTGAAGCTAAATCAGTTGTTGAATGGCTAGGCTTGGAATGGAAAGAAGATGAAGTAAAAGAATTTGTTTCTCCAAATCTGTGGAACGAGGGTAAGATAGTTGTAAACAATCGCATTGTAGGAGTTTGTCATGAATAGTGGTATTTATGAAATTGTATGTAATTCTAATGGTAAGAAGTATATAGGGAGTGCTGTAGATTTAAAAAGACGAAAAAATAAACATTATTCGGAATTAAAAAGAAATAAACATGCTAACAAATATCTTCAAAATGCTTATAATAAATACGGAAAAGAGAATTTTAAATTTAAGATACTTTGTTATTATGAGCCATCAGAATTAATTTTTCAAGAGCAAAGATTTCTTGATCATTATGAAAAAGATTCTCCTCTTTTTAATTTATGCAAAACAGCAGGTTCTAGGTTAGGCATAAAGCATACAGATGAGACTAGACAAAAGATATCAGATAAAGTAAAAAATAGATTTGGCAATAAAAATCCTTTCTTCAACAAACAACATACTGAGGAAACCAAGGGAATCTTATCTTTATTCTTTAAAGGGAAAAAGCAAACTGTTGAGCATGTTGAAAAGAGGGTCTTAAGTAAAAAAGATTTTGTCCATACAGAAGAGACAAAACAAAAAATGTCTTCTGCACATAAAGGAAAGAAAATGTCTGATGAATCTAAGAAAAAGATGTCTTTAGCTAAAAAAGGCCGAAAACTTTCGGAGGAACATAAAAAAAGGATTTCTGATTCTATGAAAAGACAAAAAACTATCGTCAATGACAAACTTATAGCGAAAGCATTTGACGAAGGAAGGATAGGATAACATGGCACGTGTGACAGATGCAGAAGTAGCAGCGATATTAGATACAAGTGTTTCTAGTTTCACACCGTTTATTACAGCAGCGAATATACTGGTAACAACTACGTTGTCAACTCCTGCTAAAATAACGAGTACATCTTTACTGAAAGAAATAGAGAGATGGTTAGCAGCACATTTTTTCAAATGTAGTTTAGAGCCTCAAGAGAAAGTACAAGAAGTAGGAGAAACCAAATCTACATTCTTTGGTGCTTCAAATGAGAAACTTTTAAACTCTACTCTATATGGACAGACAGCATTAGCACTTGATACATCAGGAACATTATCAAATTTAGGAAAGAGAATAGGAAGATTCAAACCAATTCTAGCAATTAGCAGAGCAGAGGATGCGTAATGACATCACATATAACAAGAGGACACAATCAAACATTAGTCTATTGGGCTTTCTCAGCTAG
>Ga0233413_10000395_pt1 | contig 21173 bp, 23 predicted proteins | sample Na_anoxic_6_MG_FD_189019 | JGI IMG/M metagenome (GOLD analysis project Ga0233413, IMG submission 189019) | Seawater microbial communities from Saanich Inlet, British Columbia, Canada - Na_anoxic_6_MG | ecosystem: Environmental > Aquatic > Marine > Inlet | place: Canada: British Columbia...
AAAGCAATACTTTCGTAAACGAAGGTCTGATGCGTCTTAGCAAGGGACAGACACTGAGACTTTCAGATCATTTTAGGCAAGCAATTCGGCAATATTATACTGAACAAAGTGACGGCACGATCTCTTACGGCATACAGACAATCAATCAAAAGGCGCCAAGTTCTGAAGGCGGCGGTACTGCCGCTCCAGGCGCAACTAATATTCCTACACCGTCTGACAATACTCTGGGAACGCTAACCGCTAAAGAAGACAGCAATGGAGATAGTTATTTGTTGTTTAAATTTTCTACGGATCCTGCTGCCGACGATCTAGGTGGTGATCGCAGAATGACAGCGCTAGCCGGAATAATAAACAGTCGCGTTCCCTTATTAGATTTTCATTTTAATTTTCAAAAGCCAATAGATTATCCCATTGCCAAAGAGGTAAACAAATCCGGAAGGATGCAATATATAAAAGTTGATAGTAATTATAATTTTCTTGCTCCAAAGTATGAGAAATTTATGTCCACCAATCCTACCGTATCCAACAATATTTTACCCAATTTTTATGCTACTTATGCGCAAGCAATGTACCGGCAAAATAATGTAATATCCTTAAACTCTTTAGGCAATAATTTTTCATCTAGCAGAAGATCCAGGTCCGACTTTTTCTCCGCGTTAGATAATACAATTGACAGTGCACCAGTGAAAGACGGGTTTTTAAATTATTTCCAAGATTTCGCACAAACGGCAAACAACGTCATAAAGTCCACTGGAGAAGGAGGTTCCATAAAGGGGCCAAACCTTCAGGCCGGCAACAGACTCGGACTCCCGCAAACAGGCCAGCAACTGCTAGCAAGTATAGGCAATTCTTATGACTCGTATATTTTCTCTAACAACGCACTTCCGCTATTAACCACTGAATCTCAAAAGGGAGAATTGTTTCCCCTATACAATAGGATAGAATTTTCTACTGACGAAAACTCTTTACTTTCAGACGCACTGTGGGAGCTCGGAGTGGGATCTGAGATCATAAAGGAAGTTACAAAAGGTACACCGCAAACTATGAAGTTCGGAAACTCTGCGCAGTCTTATTCTCCGTCGCTCAATAAAACTACTCCACCATCGGAAAAATATCTTTTTAATCAGGTAACACTGAAGGTTTGGGACATTGAGGCATGGATTCAGGAAAAGATTTTTGCGAATGGAGCCACTCCAGGGGTTTCAATAGGTGTGCAACTTAGAGAGCCCGTTGGTGGCCGGCCGGGCAATCAGTCCGCATATGGCGAAGAGGCGACCAAAACCTTCCTGGCCGCGAAGATCAACAGGATCTCCAAAAACAAATATCAGACACTTGAGAGATTGTTTCAGGGCAAGCCAGCATATTCAGAAGCAGTCTTTTATAAGGTGCAGAAATTCTTAGATGATGACTTGACAACTCCAGTATGTACTTATTTTATTCCCAACTCTTCGCAGATGGAAGAATGCAAGTTTATTGATACACAAGTTAAATACGGGAAAAAATATAGTTATACTATAACTTCGTATGTTATGGTAATGGGTACAGAATATTCCTATAACAATTTTAATCAAATTAGCCCGACCGAGGCGCGCATAGAAGTGGGGACCATTCCAAAAATGAAACTGGTTGAGATCCCTACAGCGACCGTCATGAACATGTTGGTATTAGATAATCCTCCCATTGCGCCTGAATCATTGATTGTCTCTTTTAAAAATATTGGTAATAAAGTTCTGATTAACTTGAACGGCTCAACTGGTAATCGTGATATGATACCAGTGATACTAGAATCATCTGACGAGACAAAGGTTGAATCTCAAAGAATTGCGCAGAGAACCGCGCTATACGATAACAAGATACAATTTAGAAGTGATGATGCACCAGGATCATTTGAGATTTTCCGCACGACCAAAAGACCTGCTTCCTACAAAGATTTCGAGGGAAATAAAATTAGAGTTGTTTCAACCGGTGGCGATGCCACATCAGCGGCTATGGAAGATAATATCATTCCAGATATAAAATATTATTATATTTTTAGAACTATCGATATTCACGGTAACATCTCCAACCCAACGCCTGTTTATGAGGTGGAGATGAAAACCAGTGCTGGCCCACCATATATGATCTTGAATACTATCGATTTCAGAGAAGAAGAATCGAAAAGTAAAAGACCTTTTAAATCCATGAAGAGATATATACAGATATTACCCACAACGACACAGGGCTTACTAAACGTAGAGGAATCCAACCTCTTAGAAGCTACGACAGTGAAAGGAATAAGAAATGTTGTTCTCGGCGTTTCCGATGAAAAATTGTGGGGTAAAAAGTTTCGATTCCGGTTTACTTCAAAAAAGACAGGAAGAAAGATAGATTTGGATGTTAATTTTCGTGCTGAACATCAACTAAAGCAAAGTTGATACTATTTATTGAGATAGGAGACTTATTATGGCATTTTTAGACAATTCTGGCGACATCATTTTAGACGCGGTACTCACCGATACGGGGAGATTGCGGCTAGCGAGAGGAGACGGTTCTTTTCGTATCGCAAAATTTGCATTAGGCGATGATGAAATCGATTATGGTAAATATGATTCTAGTAATACGAGCGGCAGCGCGTATTATGATCTAGATATTATGAAGACTCCTATATTTGAGGCGTTTACCAATAACACCTCACAACTGCAATCTAAACTGATTTCAATCTCTCGGACTAATCTTTTATATTTGCCGGTAATATTGGTGAATACGAGAGACCCAGCAAATGCGACTTATTCGACATTAAATACTTTTCTTGTTTCATCGGATAACACGACTTCTACAGAGCTGACTCAACTTGATCCGTCAACAGGTATTTTACTAGGTGATCAAGTTACGAATTCTAGCAACTTCATTCGACTGGATCAGGGACTTAATACAGATAAATTATCTGCCACGAACCCCATTGATGCTGATTTGAAAGAGACGCAATATATAATCGAGATGGACAACAGATTCGGATCTATTGCTTCACAAACTGGTGTTAGAGCGGATGTCTCTTTCGTCGATGATGATAACATAGCTAGCTATTTCTTATCTCAAGGGGCAACAACGGCCGGCTTCATCACGAACTTACCTAGAGATACAGGTGACGTGCAGGAGGCAAACCAGATTATTGTAGGGCCAAGAGGAACTTCGATAATGTTTAAGATTCAGTCTTCCGTGGATTTGCAAGCTAGCACTTACTTGTTTACAACTTTGGGTTCTACCATGGTAATTAACGATCCGGCCGGCACACCAATAACATATTATACGTTAGATACAACGATCAAGATCACTGGAGCAACGACGGGCTACAGAATTGATGTTCCCGTCAGGTTTGTTAAAAAACAATAAAGAGGTTAAATAATGGCAACAACTTTCAAGACTTTTCTAAATAACGATGTCACGACAACGAGGACATTGTTGCATGAGGCAATACCAATTACTGGTTCAATTGTTTCGGGCACATACGCGGATGCTAATATTAAAGTATATACGTCGGACTTGTTCGAGGGTGTCTATGATTATCCTTATTTGAGCTCTTCAGCAAATCATATCTTTGACATTACATGCGGCTACTCTGCCGATTCATCGCTATCAGGGACAGCCACCAATGCTACTTTTAATAAAGACAAGATTAACATGTATAATGAGATGGCGAAAGTTCTTTCTGGGTACGATGTAACAGGAACTATTCAGCCGTTTGACCAAGATGGAGATATCTCCGCCGGCGGAACAAAACTTAAAGAAATTTATGTTTTAAACTTTGCTCGCCTTTTGACTAAAGACGAAATTAAGAAGCAGACTTTTTCCCTTCAGGTGGGTACGGGATCCCAGTATTCTACTGCTCTGACCGCTTCCTTTAAGACTATTAGTGATTATGGCGCGACAAATGAATTTCGCGTCAACTCTCCTGCTGGTGAATATGGAATTCTATATACAGGCTCTGCGGCTGTGGAAGGGACGGGAGTGGGTCTCCTTTATTATCAGGCCGGCGTTGCCATCGTGACAGCATCTGTTTTCGATTTGTCGGAAATGAATTCATCTGCCGAAGTAGCGTCCGCAGTCTTGTCAGGCTCAGATATTACAGCAAATGCTGATGCATTGAGACACAGGATTAATAATATAGAATTCAATAACACTACTGAGCTTAATTCGACAATTTATTTCTGTCGGGTCAATCATAACGAATTCAATTATAGTTCCAACCCAACATATCTGAGCTCCAGTCAGATCGTGGTGAAGCAGCAGACATCAGATGCTCCTGTCTCCTACATTACTACAATAGGGATGTATTCAGCAGATAACGAGTTGCTGGCCGTCGCTAAAGTTTCAGAACCCTTAAAGAAGGATCCCAACAACGAACTCATCTTGAGGGTGAGATTAGACTATTAGAAAAATGAGATTATGTCACTATATAAATTCGAATCAGATGATGTTCTTTTTAATAGGATAGAAGCAAATCCAAGAGTAAAATTTGTTCTTCATACTGGGTCAGTGGTTTATAATGATAAGGTGAATGAATTCGGGATTACTAATGGTGATATTGCCCTTAGTGAACTAGCGACCCTATCTGCCTCTCAAGATCCAGGCCCTTATCAATTTGTCACAAAAGACGGTTCTCGCATTGGCTGGAAGACGGTTAGTTTATCTTCCTTCAATAGCTTACAGTTCGGTGAAACCCTAACATCACCTTTACCAATGACTGCTAGTTTGGCGATTGACTGGTTCCCCACAGACTCACCGCGCAACGAAGTTGATTCTCTTGAGAACACATCTAACTTTTATACTCCATTGAGTGTACACTACGCATTCTCTTCTTCACTGGGAGATAAGGCAACTCAGGAAATCAGACTGTTTAGTGTGCCAAGTATTTTCTATGGTGCATCACTGAAGAAAGGTACTGTTGATTTAAAATTTTATGTCACCGGAACTCTGATCGGCAGATTGCAAGATTTGTATCGAAACGGGAATCTGATTCAGACGGAGCCATCCGGAAGTACAGGGTCTGGTAGTGTTGCTGGCCTCGTCTACTACAACGAGGGATTCCTGATGTTGACTGGGAGTTGGGATATTACCACCGCGCACACAGAGGATTACGTTGGCGCAGGACTGGAAGCTCCTAAGTGGTTATATTTCGGCGCAACCGGATCCGCTCCGACAGATACAATTTCATCCAGTTACCAAATAGAAATGAGTGGCACTCAATATGCACCAGTAATTACAATGCTAGCTCATGCTGATAAGGCAGATCTAAATCATTCCAATAACCCGACTTACTTGACATACGGGCAAACGGTTGACACCTCTAACCCATATATGGTCGATACAGGATCTTTAGGATTTTACGAAAAATCTGATTTAAAGATTAAAAATGTAGCAAAATACATGTATAATAATGATACGGGATCTTTCAGAAAGGAGACTTATATTTCTAAGATAGGCATCTATGATGATCAGAAGAACCTAATTGGAATTGCCAAGGTGGCAACACCGGTCAGAAAGAGAGAGAACGATCAGTTTACTTTTAAATTAAAAATGGATATTTAATGATTCTAGGATTAGATTTATCTACCAGCATAATTGGATTATGTGTGGTAGATCCTGGCGGAGAAATCTGCCACCAAGAACATATTGACTTAAGAAAAGAAAAGTCATTTCTCAACAAAGTAGCAAATGCTAAAGAAAAGATACTACACCTTATTAAAGACGGCGGTATAGAAGACGTATGGATTGAGCAATCCCTCCAGGCTTTCCGTCCAGGATTTAGTTCCGCAAAAACCCTCTTGACATTATCAAAATTTGGTGGTATAATAGAATGGATCATTTTTGAAAAGACTGGGATCACTCCTCAGTATATAGGCGCATCATCGGCCCGCAAGACTTGTGGAATCACGGTTCCACGAGGAGAAAAGGGAAAAGAGGCTGTCATGCGCTTTTTACTTGACAAGGAGCCATCTTTCGTGGTAGAATACACTACGTATGGCAATATCAAAAAGCATTTTTATGATATTGCCGACGCAATAGTGATCGCGAAAGCAGGGTTCTTGTGTCAGCAGAAGAAAAATTAGACGTATTAAAGAATTTCTTAAACCTATCTCATATAAACCGAGATGAATGTTTATTTTATTGTCCATATTGTGAACATCACAAGCCTAAGATGTCAGTTAATCTTGACAAGAACGCTTTCAAGTGTTGGGTTTGTGACACCAAAGGTAACAATATATGGAGGTTAGTTAGAAAATTTGGCGACGCCACTGATAAGAGAAGGTGGAGATCTTTCCAGCCGGAAGTAGATCTAACAGATTCTCTCTATGAAAAGATCTTTGGCTCTTTTCAGGAGGCACCGCCAGCTGCACCGGAACTACCAAAAGAATTCATTTCTCTTACTTCCAAAAATTTGCTGGTGGGAGGTAAGCGCGCCAAGAAGTATTTATTGAATAGGGGCCTAACAGATGCCGATATTGTAAGGTGGAAGATTGGCTATTGCACTAGTGGGGAGTATAAGAATAGAATAGTTTTTCCCTCATTTGACGAGGGAGGAAAATTAAATTATTTTGTAGGAAGAAGCTATACAGATGATTGGATGAAATACAAGAATCCTATGGTAAGTAAGGATATTGTATTTAACGACTTGAATGTCGATTGGAAAGAGAGGGTATGTTTAGTAGAGGGAATATTTGATGCTGTTAAAGCAGGGATCAATTCTATTCCCCTACTGGGATCCACGCTTAACGAAAAAAATAGATTGTTTCAAAAGATAGTAGAGAATGATACAATCGTATACTTAGCGTTAGATCAGGACGCCGAGAAGAAAGCAGTAAAAATGATTAAGGCATTTCTTTCTCACGGCATAGAAATACACAAGATAGACGTACATGGATATGAAGATGTTGGCTCCATGAGCAAGGAAATCTTTGCGAGAAGATTTAGCCTAGCGCGTGAGATAACGTCGGATGTTCACTTTCAGGATAGAATTAAAAGGAGTGGTGTTTAAATGAAGATAGCACACATATCAGATACACATATTAGAAATTATGAGAGACAAGACCAATATAGAGCAGTCTTTAAGGATCTATATAAAGTCTTAAAAAGAGAGAAGCCAGATTACATTGTACACTGTGGAGATATAGCACATAAAAAGACAGTCATATCTCCGGAGTTTGTTGAACTATGTTCTGACTTTTTTCGGAATTTAGAAGCAATTGCCCCGACGTATATTATTTTGGGGAACCATGATGGTAATCTACGAAACGCGGAAAGACAAGATGCTTTAACTCCAATCGCAGATGCATTGAGATTAGAGAATCTTTACTTGTTGAAGAATTCGGGAGAGCACATTGTAGATGAAAATTTGACTCTTAATGTGATGTCAATTTTTGATGAAGACAATTGGATGAAACCGACTAATAACGAGACGATCAATATCGCTCTTTATCATGGTGGCGTTCTGGGCTCACAAACAGATTTCGGCTGGAACATTAAAGTCGATCATGATGTTAGTATTTTTGATGGATTGGATTTCGCCTTCTTAGGAGATATCCACAAATCAAACCAGATTCTAGATACAGAGGGCAGAGTAAGATACCCTGGCAGCACCATTCAACAGAATTTTGGGGAAACTCCCGACAAGGGATTTTTGATGTGGGATATCAAAGATAGAGATAATTTTGATGTTGAACACTTTATTTTGGAAGATCCAAATCCACACGTGGATATAGTTTTAACCAAGTCGGGCCGACTGCCGGCAAAGTTGAAAGTTAAAGAAGGATCAAAGATTAGGATCATTGCCGAGAACAGGACAACAACTGCCAACCAGCGTAAGCTGATCGATGTAGTAAGGAAAAGGTTTCAACCTGAGCGAGTCACTTTCTTTAACAAGGGAATATCTGGCGCGCCATCTTCATCGATGATCGCTGATGGAATAGAAATTGGTAATTTGCGAGATGTGAAAATCCAGGAAAAGCTTATAGAAGAATACCTGAAGGATTATAATGTAGAGCAGTCTGTAATAAAAGAGGTTTTCAAACTGAACAACCGATACAACACTCTTTTGAATCTAGAAGAGGATGTCTCGCGCAATGTCAGCTGGAGTGTCGAGAAATTAAAGTGGGATAACTTATTTAATTATGGTACTGGTAACGAGATTGACTTCTCTACACTTCGTGGCATCGTCGGCATTCTAGGAAAAAACTTTTCTGGTAAGTCAAGTGTTATCGATAGTCTGTTGTTCACCATGCAGAGTAGCACGTCTAAGAGTAGTGTGAAGAACGTTAATATTATTAATCAGAATAGGGGGTCTGCCACATCTGAAGCTCTAATCGCAGTAGGTGCGAGGAAGTATAAGATCACGCGCAAGATGGAGAAGTACGTAAAGAAAATCAAAGGCAAGGAAACTCAAGAAGCAAAGATGGCATTGGACTTTTCCATGATTCAAAACGGCGAAGAGACTAGTCTAAACGGTGAAACTAGAAATGATACTGACAACAATATCCGAAGTATCTTTGGTACTAAAGAAGATTTTCTAATGACAAACTTTTGTTCTCAGTCAGATTCGCTTCAGTTTATTAATCAAGGCTCTACTGATCGGAAAAAGAACTTGTCTAAGTTTCTAGATCTAGAAGTGTTTGAAAATAAATATAGGCTAGCTCATGAGGACTCATCACATCTCAACGGTGCGCTGAAGCAATTTGAAGGTAAGGGTCATGAAGAGGAATTAGCCACCGAAAAGAAGAACATGAAAGACTCGGATGAAGAATTAAAAGTGCATAAAAAGGAGTGTGAGTATATTCAGTCTCGCGTAGCGAAGACGATGGAAGATATCAAAAAGATAGAATTGGAGGTTGCGGCATATCCTAAGTTAGATATTGATATTCAAAAGATTGAAAAGCAACTTAAAACTTCTCGGAAAAAGAAAGGTGATGTCGTACGAAGACAGGAACAAATAGCAGACGAACATCGTGAGCATCGAGAATATCTAGATAAGGTAGAAGGGTTCTTTAAGGAGAACTCTTTAGACGATTTCCTCCAGAGACAAGAACTGCTGCAAGAAAAACAAGGCCAGCTCAAGGAATTGTTGGGAGAACTAAACAGACGAGAGCAAGAAAGCAGTTTTTTGAAAAACAAAATTTCTCTCTTATCAACAGTTCCATGTGGCGATAAGTTTCCAACATGTCGATTTCTACAAGATGCAATGAGTTCCCGAGAACTAATACCCACTACAGAAATTGGGTTAGTTGAGATAAACGAAAAAATTGAGAAGGTAAACACATCTTTGAATCGTATGGATGAAAAGGTAATATCAGATCGTATTAAAAACTTTAGGTCTTTGATGGAGAAGAAGAATACGTATGAGCGCGCACTCTCTAATCTCATTGTAGAGAAGGAGAGGATCGGTAGTTCCCTTAAGGACATTGGTAACAAACTATCTTCTCTTGAAGATCGAAGGGTAAAGTATTACGAGAACGAGAAGATCGCTGAAGAGATCGGAAAGCTCGAAAAGCAGCGTAAGATTCTCGAACGAGAGTTATCTACTTCTAGAAAAGGATTGAAGACTTGCGAAGATAAAATGTATCTACTCATGGAAAAGAGAGGAAGTTGTGAGCAGAAGGTTATGTTTCTCGGCGAACAAATAGGGGAGAAGGCCAAGTTGAGAAGCCAATACAACGCTTACGATTTGTTCAAGTCATCCATGGATAGTAACGGTATAGGTTCTGACATCATCAAAAAATGTCTTCCCCTGATCAACGAAGAGGTTGCGAAGATCCTTGTTGATATTGTTCCTTTCGAGATCTTCTTCTTGATAGAGGAGAGAAAGCTGGAGATTTATATACGACATCCCAGACACGAGCCTCGCTTAATAGAGATGGCTAGTGGCGCGGAGAAGACTATCGCTGCCATGGCCATACGCCTGGCGCTAACAAAGATAGGCAATTTACCAACTAGTGATATATTTATATTAGATGAGCCAGCCACTGCACTAGACACAGATAATATGGATGGATTTATTTCTATACTAGAAATGTTAAAAAATCAGTTTAAAACTGTTATACTAATATCTCATCTAGATGTGTTGAAAGAGTGTGTGGATAGCGAAATCACAATTGAGAAGAAAAAGGGCTTTGCCCACGTTGAAATATAGGAGATAATTATGGCGTCTGAAACAAAGAAAGTAGAAAGAAGAGATTCTGCAGGGGCTCTTGATAAAGGGATTTCAAAGCTGGTAAGCAGAAAGTTGCTGGTTTGGGGAACTGCCACTGCGGCACTCTTCATGGGCGTTGTACCCGCGAACGAGTGGCTGCAAATATGCTTGATATATATCGGGTCACAGGCAGCAGTAGATATTGTTACAGCATATAGGAGTTCGTGATGCTTCAGTGGATAGCAATAAAAGCAGCTTTTAATAAGTTGTATGTTTGGCTGAAAGCTTATTGGTATGTTCCAGTTGCTTCCCTCTGGGGATTGGTGTCTTGGTATTTTTATCATCAAAAGACAACTCTTATAATAGACAACGCAAAAGAGACAAACGAGGCTCATAAAAAAGAGATTGAATTGATTAACAGCTCCAAAGAGAAAGAAGTGGAATCGATTAAGTCGAAGATAGAGGATCACACCGCGCGCGCCAAAGAGACAGAAAAGAAGTTCTCTGCGGCTTCCGCGGCCATACGAACAAGGGAGATAGACCTCACCAGTGAACTAGTAAAGAAAGACAATGTGTCTCTTGCCAAGGATCTGGAGAAGATGCTGAAGGGAAAGAAATGAGATTTATAGCAGTATTAACGATGGTGTTATTTTCCTGTACATCCTCAGCGCAAGAGGTCTTGCCAATTGATGAGGGGACACCAGCACCATTTGATGGTGTTCTCTTAGACAAGCAAGCCGCGGCCCAGATCTTGGCATCTAATGAAGTGAGTGAAGAGGACTGCCTGAATAAGGCGGAACATGCCATTGCCAAAGCTACCAACTCTTGTACTCTCAATAGAGAGATTGCCGAGTCCTCTTTGGAGATTGAAAAAGATACTAGAAAGCAGTTGATCGCACTGAAGGATCACGAGATTGGCCGGCTAAACAAGAAGCTTGAAGAGTCGAGTGTGGAGTGGGGGCCTCTCTGGTTTGCCGGCGGCGCCACTGTAGGTGTTGTGATGTCCATAACAATCTTCTTCATCGCAGTACAAACGGTGAAAGCGGAGACGTTACAGTGAAAAGAGATTATGACAAGATTGCAAAGATTGAACAAGAGATTAAAAAGAAATATGGTGAGGAGGCGATCAAAAACCCGCTTTCTGATTGGGATCAAAATAAGGAAAAAGAATACATTAGTCAGATCAAAGAGGTTTCAAAGATCGATAAAAAAAAGGCTCAGAGCGAGAAGGAATATTACAATGGTTTTTTAATAGATAAAAAACTACTTACTAGAGATAATAAGACTGGGTGCCCCGTCTGCGCCGAATACTCTTTTAGCGGAAAAAACGACGTGTATCTCAACAAATGGGACTGTTGCTATGGATGCTACATACAATGGGTTGAGGGGAGAGAAGAACGATGGACACAAGGATGGCGCCCCGAAGAGAAGGAATATGATGGTAAGTCAACAGATAAGTGAATTGGAGAAGAGATTAGTTCTGTTAAAAAGGGACGCTGAGAAATGTGACGCTGGCAATATTTCTGCTGGTACCAGAATTAGAAAAGATTTGATGGTGCTGATTAAAGAGATGAAAGAACTCCGCCAATCTGTATTAGAACAACGAAAGGAGAAATTATAATGTCAACTGTAGAAGAAATTGCGAGAGGTTTATCACAGGTCTTAGCAGACTCATATGATGGCGCACAAGATGAAGATGGTAATCCATTAGACGGCGGCCTTAAAAGGGGAGTCTTTGACGCAAAACTTACCGACAAAAGGGTCAATGACGGATACGGCCTGAGTTTAAACGGAAATGTCCTTGTTGTGAATTACCAGGGCGAAGTCTCTCTCAAGGAGATCCAAGACAAAAATTTCGAAAGTGACGTTGGCCAGACGTTAGCAGATGTTCTTAAATTTATTAAGAAGCACTTTAAGACGGTGACTGGCAACACATTAAAGTGTAAGCCAGTGGGAGAGATCAATATAAGCGTACAAAGCACTAGTCGAGTACATACTTGGGTAGAAGCTCAAATGCGTTATGAAATTCAAGGAATGGATGGTATTGATATGAAAAACCCAACCGGAGAGGAACTATGTGATCAGTCTATTAAAGACTGGTTGTCGCTCGGTAATAAGAGCAAGAAGTCACAGAATGACACACGCAAAAAGGAAAACTCTCAATGAAGATTTCTAAAGAGCGTATAACGCAAATAATCAAAGAAGAGATGGAGCATGCTCTGCTACAAGAGGAAAATCCAATAGAAGATGATAATGCAGCGCGCTTGACGAGGCACCTAGATAGAATTGGAGAGTATACAGAGAATCTTAAGAAAGTCTTTTCACCCGAGAACGCTCCACATAAAGAAGAAATCCCAGAATGGATACTAGAAAAGACGACCGTCGCAGCCGCAATGTTGAATGCGATCCTGAGACACAAGAAAACAGAAGCAGAAAAATAAGTAAAATGTTATGGCACATCAGATCTCTAAAAGTGAAATCAGAAAAGAGGTTACCAAGTGTGGTAAAGACCCTGTTTATTTTTTAAATAATTATGCTAAAATTTCACACCCAGACAGTGGTCTTATACCTTTTAAGACATACGACTTCCAAACTGAATTATTAAATAGTTTTAATGATCACCGATTTAACGTGATACTAAAAGCGCGGCAATTAGGAATCTCCACCATTACTGCCGGCTTCGTCGCGTGGTTAATGTTGTTCCGTCGCGAAAAGAATATACTAGTTGTTGCAACAAAGTTTGCAACAGCAGCTAACTTGGTAAAGAAGGTTAAAGCCCTGATAAAGAATGTGCCAGAATGGATTAAGATCTCCGACATCAGTGTGGATAACCGCACGGCGTTCGAGCTCACTAATGGCTCTCAGATTAAAGCATCATCAACCTCTGCCGACGCCGGCCGCTCTGAAGCACTCTCACTTCTAGTTGTAGACGAAGCCGCTCATGTTCCAGAGTTAGAGGAGATGTGGAAATCATTGTATCCCACCCTATCTACTGGCGGCCGCTGTATCGCCCTCTCTACTCCTAACGGTGTCGGGAACTGGTTTCACCAAACATACACAGACGCTGAGGAAGGAAGGAATAGCTTTTTTAACACCAAGCTTCCATGGGATATACATCCTGATCGTGATCAAGACTGGTTTGATAGAGAAACCAAGAACATGTCTAACCGCGATATCGCTCAAGAATTAGAGTGTAACTTCAACATGTCTGGAGAGACGGTGATACACCCGGGCGATTTACAGAAGATGTTATCAGTTGTTAAGGCCCCGAAGTATAGAACTGGCTTTGACAGAAATTATCATATATGGGAAGAATTTAAAACAGGATGTGAATATTTGCTGGTTGCAGATGTTGCCCGGGGCGATGGCAAAGACTATTCTGTATTCCATGTTATAAAATTGAATACCATGGAAGTGGTAGCAGAGTACCAAGGAAAGCCAAACATAGATATGTTTGCCACACTATTGAATTCAACGGGACATGAGTACGGCGCATGTATGCTGGTAGTGGAAAATAACAACATAGGATTCAGTGTATTGGAGAAATTGATTGAACGTGAATATCCAAACGTCTACCATTCAATCAAGTCTTCTCACGAATATGTTGACCAGATTAGTGCTGAGTCCAACGATAAAGCTGTTCCAGGGTTCACAACTTCTTCCAAGACTCGACCACTCATTGTCGCAAAGATGGAAGAGTTTATTAGAAATAGTGCCATTACTATCTATTCCGCGCGCACCGTGAGTGAATTTAAGACTTTCGTATGGAAAAACAGTCGCCCACAAGCCATGCGCGGCTATAATGATGACTTGATAATGAGCCTGTCGATTGCATGTTGGATAAGGGATACTGTAATCGCATCTTCCAAGAAGGACGAGAGATATGCTAAAGCCATACTAGATAGTATGGTATATGCCAATACCAAAATCAATACTTCTATTAAGGGTATGCACGGATACAAGCAAGACGAAATGCATGATAAACTTGAAGAACACAAAAAGATACAATCAGAATATGGCTGGCTGTACAAAGGGTAAAGATAGATGGACAACAATACTAAGAATCCTGCAAATGCTGAATCTACGCTGTTTAGGAGATTAACAAAGTTATTTTCCGGACCGCTAACGAATAGAAAGACACAGATGATCCGCAATCAGCGGAGACAGGATCTGGATAAATATCGATTTAAGTCAGCTAGTGGCCAAAACTTTAAGAAGGCCACATACAATCCTTTTGAGAGTATTAATTCTTCGGCCATGGCAAATCAGCAGAGAGGCGAGAGATATGTAGACTTCGATCAGATGGAGTACATGCCAGAGTTGGCGTCTGCTCTAGATATTTATGCTGACGAGATGACTACTTCTACATCTTTTGAGGACATGCTTAAAATTAAATGTCACAATGAAGAAATAAAATCTGTCTTAGAGACGCTCTTTCATCAAGTTTTAAATGTAGATTTCAATCTTTTCGGCTGGTGCCGTACCATGTGTAAATATGGTGATATGTTCTTGTATCTAGACATTGATGATGAGATTGGGATAAAGAGTGTAGTTGGCTTGCCGACGAACGAAGTAGAGAGGCTAGAAGGCGAAGATCCAACAAATTCTAATTATGTGCAATTCCAGTGGAACAGTGGCGGAATTACTTTTGAAAATTGGCAGATCGCTCATTTTCGCATACTGGGCAATGACAAGTACGTCCCATATGGATCTTCTATATTAGAGCCGGCTCGTCGTATTTGGAGACAGCTGACGCTATTGGAAGATGCTATGATGGCCTATCGAGTGGTGAGATCTCCAGAGCGCCGAGTCTTCTATATTGATGTGGGTGCCATTGCTCCAGAAGATGTAGAGCAATACATGCAGAAGATTATTACTCAAATGAAACGAAATCAAGTAATAGATCAAGAGACTGGAAGGGTTGACTTAAGATATAATCCTATGAGCATAGAGGAAGATTACTTCTTACCGGTGAGAGGGGACAATACCAACACTAGGATCGAGGCACTTCCGGGCGGCACTTACACGGGCGATATTGACGATGTTAAGTATCTTAGAGATAAACTATTTTCTGCCATCAAGATCCCGCCGGCGTATCTCTCACGAGCAGAAGGGGGAGAAGATGACAAGACAACCTTAGCGCAAAAGGATATTCGATTCTCAAGAACTGTACAGCGACTTCAACGTGCTGTCTTAGCAGAGCTAGAAAAGATAGGAATTGTTCACTTATATACCCTAGGCTTTCGAGGCGATGATCTGATTTCCTTTGATCTTCTCTTAAATAACCCATCGAAAATTGCCGAACTGCAAGAACTAGAAACGTGGAATACCAGATTCACTGTTGCGTCTACAGCAACTGAAGGATACTTTTCTAAGCGATGGATTGCGAAGAAGGTTTTTGGTATGACGGAGGAAGAGTTCTTGAGAAACCAAAGAGAGATGTTTACTGATAGAAAGATGCAGTCGCTTATGGACGCTGCTGCTGAAATGGGCGCCGCGGAAGCAGGTGGAGGCACACCAGGAATGGGCGCCGGCGAGATGGACTTTGAGACAGACATGGGAATGTTGGATGACGAAGCTCCAGAAGGTGCTGATGCTCTAGAGGGCGGAGACGATATGGATGCTGAGGTCATGCCTGAGCCAACCGGTGAAGACGAGACTCTCTTAGCCGCGCCGCCCGGAAAAAGAGATGATAAGTACGAGAAGGGCGATAAGGATCCTAATGTTAAGAAATATGCGAAGAGTAAATATACTCTCACAAAGAATGACAAGCGTCCTCACGGCGCGCGCAAGAGACATTACACAGGAAAAGCAAGCACAGCACTAGGTAAAAATACAGAAAGGAACATATGGAACGGCAGCGCCGAACTATTTAGTTTAGGAAATGGCATCGCAGAAGATGTGGATTCTAATTATAAGTTAGAAGAGAAAAAGGTTTTTGATATTAAAAACACTCAACGGGAGATAAAAACTCTAGTCGAGCAATTGGAGAAAAATAAATATGAAAAGGATACGCAAAAGTAGACATAATAAGAAAAGAAATACCGCTTTTCTTTTCGAAGTCCTAATCCAAGATATTACAAAGAGTGTCGTGGATGGGGATTATAAGCGTAAAGAAGCTGCTCTTAACATTTGCAAAGAATGCTTCAGCAAGAATTCTGTGCTAGGTAAAGAAAGGGAATTATATAATTCGCTGCTAGAGATTAAAGATATTGAGTTTGAACTTCTGGGAAAGCTATTACACGAAGTGAAGAAAGAGCATGCTAAATTAGATAGAAACGAGATCTTTAACGCCCAAACTAAAATGATAAACAGGGTGAACAAGGAACTTTCAGGTGGGGTCTTTAACAACTTTGTAAGCAACTATAAGAACCTCGCAACAATATCTCAGATACTCAGCCAAGACCTCCCTGTTAAAAAGAGAGTTGTCTTGGAGAATCTGTTTGTAAAGAATAAATCTCTCGAACATGGACCGGAAGACAACGGGATGGAGCCTACGGACAACCTAGTATACAAGACCTTCGTAGAGAGTTACAACAAGCAATATGGTGAGAGGCTGCTGGCGGAACAGAAGGAAGTAGTAACACGATTTGCGACATCCTTTAGCGACAATGGTGTATCCTTGAAGGTTTATTTGAATGAGGAATTCGGTAGACTAAAAGAGGCTCTGAAGAACTCGATGGATAAAGACATGATGAAGGAAGACGATAGCATGTCTTCGAAGACACAAGAAGTATTAAGTATTTTAGAATCTTATGAAAAGGGTATTAACTTTGATGAAGATGTCATTGTTCAGATATTGGAAATTCAGGATCTAGTTAAGGAGATTGAATCATAATGTCTATTAAAATCACTCTTAGCGATAAAGAGAAGGAAGGCGTTACAATAGATGTTGGCGCGCAACAGGAAGAACAGCCTGCCGCCCCTTTGCCATCTGAAGTAAATCTTCCTATAAAGATCGATTTAAATATCAGGAAAGCAATTGATGGCAGCTTCATGATCTTTGATCATCCTGATATAGATATTGTGCTCGTACCCTCCACTAGCAAGGTGGTCACGTTTCCGAAAGAATCGTATAGTGACGAAGTTTATGCTTCACAGGATCGGCTATTTAAACACCTCACCCGCGCTGGTCTTGTGACTCCTGGAACTGTGGAAGGTGGCAATGTACATGGCGCCATGGGTGCAGTTATCCTGCCTCCGGCCGATCCAAAGTTTCCGATATCCGATTTGGTAATTCTATCGATTGGAAAGTTTGTTGAGAGGGAAAAACCAGATTACTTATTTGCGGATGCGTATGAAGAAGAAGTGGAGCACATGTATGTTGAGCCCACAGAAGAAGATACAACTCCACTAGGTAAGGTACCCCAAGCAATAAAGAAGGGAAGCATTCAGCCTTACGACACTCGTAGATATCTTAGTGGATATGCCTAATGGATTTGATATATTTTGTCTTGATATGTTATGGCATGACACAGATTTTATGTTTCGGCACAATATTTAAATCAATCAGACCACAACATCCCTTTTTTCATTGCCCAATGTGCGTTGGATTTTGGGTTGGGCCATTTGTATGGTCATTAAACGCCTATACAGAACTATTTACATTTGATTATTGTTTTATAACTGGATTTTTATTGGGATGCTTAAGTTCCGGAACTAGTTATATGCTGAATATGTTGGTATGCGATAATGGATTTCAACTATCGCTCAACAAACTGGAGGTTGAAGATAATGTCACTAGTAACAACTAAATGGTTTTTGCCTGTCGTACGTCGCTGCTGCAAGGGAAGTTAACTCGCACAGGTAATGCCTGTACTAAGACGATTTCATAGGAGAAAGAGATGATTAAAATTAATAAGAGATATCTAACGAAAATTATCAAAGAAGAGACTGCTAAAGTAACACAGCCACTAAATGAGTCACCAGCCCAGGCGGCTAAGGCAGCATGGGACGCTCTCCCTCCCGCAGTTAAAGCGATGATTGTACAATATGTGGTAGACAAAGGTCCAGAATTAGCAGATGCTGGGATTGAAAAGTTAAAAGGTAAATGGAAAGATAGAGGCTCTACTTCCGCAGACGATCATGATCCCATGTCCGATGAAGAATTAGGAGATTTCAGCAAAGAGTGTCCTCAAGGATGGAAAGACGCTGATTGTATGGTAAACAAGCTGAACGATTTGATTACTAGCAACCTTGAAAGTGTTCTTGCAGATTCCGGTCTCGACGAAGAACAGCAAGCGAAGATTAAATCTGATTTGGTTGTTGCGCTAGAGGAGCCCCTTTTAGACTTGGCACTTGAAGTCGGAGGTGAGTAAAGTAAAATGACGAAACATCTTCTACGAGAATATTATGAATTGTGTGAAGGCGGAGTCTGTCAAGACTTTTTAACTGAGGCTGAGAAGCATCAAGTAAAAGAAGGGACAGTCTTTCTCACTGGAATACTTCAGAAGGCAAACACAAAGAATGGCAATGGAAGGGTATATCCATTTGAAGTTTTAAAGCGAGAGATAGAAAATTATCAAAAGCTAATAAAAGAAAACCGATCAATTGGAGAATTAGATCATCCGGATGACAGTGTTATTAATCTCAAGAATGCTTCCCACATAGTGACGGAGACCTGGTGGGATGGTGATACAGTCTTAGGGAAGATTAAGCTCCTTCAAACTCCAAGTGGAAAGATCTTAGAATCCTTAGTAAAGAGTGGGGTTAAGCTGGGGATATCCTCACGCGGCCTAGGCAGCGTCAGGGAACATCAGGGATCAACCATGGTAGAGGACGACTTCCAATTAATATGTTTTGATTTTGTATCTGAGCCATCTACTCCAAACGCGTTTATGGATGTGCGTCTTCGCGAAGGATTGAAAAGTGAAATGACAAAGGCAGATAGAGTCAATAGAATCTTAAATGGGTTAACGAGGAAAAATAAATGAAAATAACCACTGAAAGAGTGAAAGAAATTATAAAAGAAGAATATCGGAAAGTCCTGAAAGAAGAAGAAGAATTGGATGTGATGGTGAGGGGATACGGAAATTTGGGAGAAGATCCCATGATTGCTCTCGGAAGTGCAAAAAGAAATTTGGATAACTACCTAAAGAGCAATACTTATGAATTTGAAGATCCCTTCACTGTTGTAGACGGTATGCTCGCTGGCACGAGACCAATCGATACGGACAGTCTTCAAATGGTAATTGACTTGTTGCGGCCGCTTGATAAGGACAATGAAATAGAATTAGCGGTAGCTAAATTGTCAGCTGTCTTGGAGCAGCGAATGAAAATCAACGAGGTAGAAGATGAAAAAAAGCGATCTAAAAAGAATCATTAAGCCAATGGTAGCAGAATGTATAAAAGAGTCTCTTCTAGAGGCTGGTATTTTATCGACAGTCATTAGTGAAGTTGTGAAAGGAATGAATACACAATTAATGACAGAGCAGCATCAGGTTCAGCGCGTTCCACAAGAGGCGCCTAGGAAAGAAACATCCAGCGAAGAAGAAGAGAAATTACAGGAAACCAAAAAACTCATGTTGAAGGCAATTGGTTCTGATGCATATGGTGGAGTAAACCTATTTGAGGGTACAACACCAGCCGCACCACAGAAGCAAAATTCCCACGGCCCGTTGAGAGATTCAGACCCGAATGATTCTGGTGTAGATATCAGTGGTATATTCAATAACAATTGGAGCAAGCTTGTATAATGGTAATGGTTAAAAGAGAAAAAGATGATACTGACGAAAAGATAATTCGGCGATTTTTAAAGAAAGTAAAAAAATTGGGTATAATTGAAGAATTTTTAAGCCGGAGGGTTTATATGAAGCCCTCAGACAAAAAGCGATTAGAAAAGAAGAAAAATATTGCAGAGTGCAAAAAACGAATGGTGAATGAAAATAGATAGTAATGGACTATTTACTTTCTATATAAGAGGAGAAAAAATATGGTACAATATAAATCGGGAATAGGCTCTTCTGGCGCGTATATGATATCGGGCCGCCCCTGGATTCTAAGCGGAACTATCGGTGCTAGCGAGGTTGTAACACTTGCTTTCCCAGCAGTGACTAAATCTTTCACCGTCTACTCTTTGAGTGCGGATGTCGAAGTGTATTTTAATAGCACCTCTCCAGCAGCTAACAGGCTCACGCTAGCATCCGCAGGAACACCACATAAGTTAGATGTAAAGTGTAGGACCGCTTTTCTTTCCGGAACAGTGGGTACAACATATCAAATTCTAGCCGAGTTGACGGGTATTGGAGATCTGTATGTTCTCACTGGATCTGGCGTAACTGAATAGAAGGAGGGCGATCATGACTCTCTTCGAAGTTAACAACGGAGCATCCCTAAAAATAGCAAACACCGGAAACCAAGGAAAAGGATACTCCTATAAGTGGGACTTGGCCATTTCAGGTTCATAGTGGAATAATGTCTAGTTTCCCCTTTTGTAGACTAATTATGACTGCATCTAATCCAGGAACTATTTCATAATGACAAAAAAAGGTATAGCAGTAGTAAGTGGCAGCGACTCTAATTTAAAAACTAGATTTAGCTTCCTCGAAACGGGTGATTCAATACTGGGAGGCGAAAATACTTCGTCGCTTCACCAGGTAACCGGCTCTTTAAATTTGACCGGTACGCTCAAACTAGATATATCTGGCGCCGCTGACGGATACATGCTAGTATCTGATACTGACGGAAACGCGTCATGGCGATTCAGCGCTAGTTCATCGCAACTACCCGCCGGCGATGATTACCAAATACAATACAATCTGAATAATGATTTTACTGGTACAGCTGAACTAGAATTTAGTGCCAGCAGCAACTACAACACTTTGCGCGTGACGGGAAGCACCGAACTTTTCGGACCACCCAATTACTCTTGGACACAAAAACACCCCACCGCGCGCCCAACGGCAGTAATTGATATTGCCAATGCATACGATCCAGACAGAGAAGTCATTGTTGCATTTGGTGGTGCCACATCCGCAGGCGTTGCTCAGTCTCAAACTTGGGAATGGGATGGACAACA
>Ga0233413_10000396_pt1 | contig 21160 bp, 15 predicted proteins | sample Na_anoxic_6_MG_FD_189019 | JGI IMG/M metagenome (GOLD analysis project Ga0233413, IMG submission 189019) | Seawater microbial communities from Saanich Inlet, British Columbia, Canada - Na_anoxic_6_MG | ecosystem: Environmental > Aquatic > Marine > Inlet | place: Canada: British Columbia...
GTGAAACATTAGCAGGGTTAAGTAAGACGATCGGCAATGAAAAGGTTGCCTATTGATTTTACACTACTTTAATTTTTAATGGGATTTTGTCTCATTTTTCTTTTTAGTCGGTGTAATAATATACTATATTCAAATAATTTATTATAGTATATTTTACTTCTTATTCTTTTGAAATATGGTACGACGAATCATTTCACGTTATCGTGTGTTATATCGCCAAATATCTAAATATCTAAACTTATGGTGTTGCGTTCTGATTTTTTACGTTTGGTTTTCAAAGGAATATTGTCATTTTGCATTTCTTTCAATTCACTAATACTGATAGTACTTCCTTTTTCTCCATCGTTATTTCCTCTGTCATTTTGGATATTTACTTCCGTTTTTTTCACCTTAAGACCTGATAATAGATTGGAAATATCGGTTGGACCTTTCATTTCGGGACGATTTGTCTTTTCTGCGGGAGGAATATTTCTACTGGCGTTTATGTCTGGCCTAGAAGACAAAGGAATGTGTCCTGGTCTTACAGGTGGTTCTGGTGCTGAAGGACCTTGGGTAGAAATTGGCGCAGGTGGACGACCATTAGACTGTGGCATAAATTGACTTCGTTGATCTTGGTATTGCTGTTGCTGTTGTTGATACATATTTCCAGGCGGTTGAGATTGTCTACTAGGAGGTTGTTGTTGTTGTTGTTGTTGTTGTTGTTGTGATCCACCACCACCCATCATTGAACCCATAAACCCACCTAATCCAGGACTGTTTTGCCCCATTGAATTTACAGCAGCACTTGTAAATTGTTGCATCAAATCGGGATTTTGTCGCATAATATCATCCATACCAGGCATAGCTGATTTAAACATACTGTTTGTCATATGGACCATCATTGCACTGCCTCCCAATTGAAACAATAATTTTAATTCAGGAGCCATGGTTGCTTTAGACTTATATTTCTCGTGCAATTCTGAAAAAATATCATCATAATCGTCTATGTTCTCATTGATTTGTTCCGACCAACCATCTAATTTAACATCAAATGGGTCAAAACGATTATTCAAAAATTCTAGTCCAGTAATGCATGCCATTAACATTTTACCTTGGAACTTAACAGAGTTCTTTTGTTCTTTTTCTGATATAATTGTTTCGTATTCCCCCTTCATTTCCAATAGATTTGACTCCATGTCGTATTTTTTTGTTAGTTTTACACCTTTTCTATCTAACTCTTCCAACTTTTGTAAATATTTAAACTTTTCTTTTAACGCTTCTTCTTTACTCATCTTGGACTCAATATGTACTTTGTTTACATCAGGATTAATTGGAACATCATTAAATTTTCCGAATCCATCCCATGTATTTTTATCATTGTTTGCTGATTGATTGATAGTAGATGCACCTAAATTAATCGGGTCGCCTAAACTTACATTATCATCTATGTCGGCTTCAATCGGGTCTTCATTTATTTTAAAAGATCCCCCAAACATATCCGATCTTGTACTTTTAATACTTCTTTTAGGTTCACTTAAATCATTTAATTCGTTTTCTAAATTATCTAAATCATCTACATCAATATCACTACTCAATGCATTTCCACTACTACTTTTCATTTTATCATTCATCAATAATTCTATTCCAGAACCAAAATTAGAAGATCTACTACCACCAATATTTACATCGTCCATTGAATTATTTATGTTTATTGTATTTCCACTATCTAAATCATTAATATCAATTATTTCAGGGTCAACCATTATGAATTAATTAGAAAGATTAATTTTAAATCAAACACATTAAATATATATTATTCTCTAGTGCATTTTTACACCACTATTAATTTCTTATCTTTTAAATACCACAAACCTTGTAGAAAACAATCAGCTAAATCGTCCTTCTTTTTAGAACTAATAAATACATCTAAATGTTTACTAAATTCTTGGCTATTTATTATTATTTCCTCACATATTTCAATACCCTTGTGTTTTCTCTCGTTGTATGTTGTATTTTTTGAATCTACATAATCCTTTAATTTATTAGATGCAGATATAAAATGAATATCTATTACATTATTCATTATAAAGTACTGTGCTATCATACCCTGTAATGTTTTCATACGGTTTGCTATAGGACTTATTTGATTTTCAATTATCACACAATCTATGTCTATTTTATTATCAAGTTGATTATTGTGTTGATTATATAAGTTGTCTAATACTTGCTTTAAATTAATACCAATATCTATTAATGATAGATCGGTTGCTTTTACTTTGTTGGAAAATGGAATTACATATTTTTCGTTTATCACTGGTTCAATATATTCTAATAATAATATCTTACTTTTCTTATCGTCGTATATAAAATTATACTCTTTCAATATATTTCTTAATTCTTTTATTTTCATTTTCTTTAATTTGGATAACTCTAACTCTTTCGGTATTAATTCTTTTCCAGTAGTAGATATGTGTTTTTTACAACAATATATGTCTTTGTATTTATACAATGCTTTTTTCCCACAATTACATGGCGTAACTATTTCATTACATAAACTAACTACATCCCATTTTAATATATGACATTTTTCTTTATTTTCAGCGTTAAATAAACACAATGCTAGATTTTTTATTCCAACATCAATACTTAATAATTTCATTAATAGTAATGATATTATTAGATATAATTAACAATTTAATATCTTATTTTGTTAAATACTTTTACCTGACTTTTACACCAGTAATAATTTAATTTGAAGTAGAATCGTTTTGTTGTAATATTTGTTCTCGTGTTAAAATGGGCGCGATCATTCTACTTTGTAATTCGTAAGAAGATAAATACATATTTTTTAAATCACTGTCTTCGTATCCATATGGTTGAGATTTTTCCACACAGGATTTATATAAAAATGGACTGTTTGGTGTATCTTGCTTGTTGCCTTCATTTACCGGACAATAACAGGATTCGTCACATGCTTCTATTTGATTTGATCTAATAATAGAATCAGCATTTTTTGTTAAATATTCTCTATATTGCCAATTCGATTTGATATTATTTTCTTTTCTTAATTCTTCATTTATTTTTGCACCAGGCTGCCATTTCGAAAAATTCCTCCCATCACTCATAATAGGAGGAAAATCAAAATGTATATTGTTTGAACCAGAATAGCAAGTTCCCCAACTCATTACTTATATATTACTAGAGAGAAAATACTAAAATACATTTTTACTCATGTTTTGCATATCATATAACTTTGTCACTTCTTTTTACTGTAATAACTCCATTAATTCTTTTTTATTTTTCTTTTCGCCTTTTTCAATTAGCCCTTGGTCTTCGGCGATTTGTCGTAAACTTTGCACGTTTAATGATTTATAATTTGTTTTTATTGTTTCATTTGTTTCATTTGTTTCATTTGTTTCATTTGTTACATTTGTTTCATTTGTTACATTTGTTTCATTTGTTACATTTGTTTCATTTGTTACATTATCTATTTCAAATGGCTCTTCTTTTGTTGTTTCATATGTAATAATATTATTATCTACTTCTAATATATTGTCACTGTCATTGTCACTGTCATTGTCATTGTCATTGTCATTGTCATTATCGTTGACATTATCATTCACAATGAGAATAGTTTTATTAAATTCATCATTACTATTCATGCGACCATCTGTGTGCGCATAGTTGTCACTATCATCATCACTATCATCACTATCGTCATCACTATCGTCACTTGTTTCATCATCGCTATTTTCTAAATTCTGAATTTCTAAGGATTCTTCTAAATTGTTATCATTTTCCAATTGTATCACTTTTATATTCAGAGGTTCCTCTTCTACATCTATTGTGCCTATTTCCTCTATTTCTTCTATTTCCATAGAATTTATTGCATTATTTGATAATTCATCATCACTATCATCACTATCATCACTATCACTATCATCACTATCACTATCATCACTATCATCACTATCATCGTCACGTTCCCCATCAGACACATCTATTAATTCACTTTCTATAGATTCTTTTCTTTGAGGTTGTTCCATTTCTGATGAATTGCTACCAACAATAGGATTGTGTATTGTATTTATATATTGTTCTCTATTATATGCTTGGGACATTTCCATATTGGTAATAAATGTTTGCAATACTTTTGCCTGTTCGAGTTGAGCTTTTTCTAAAGAATACATACTTCGCTTGAAATAAAAAAACAGCAATGATATCAATAGAAAAATTACGCCTAAACATAAAAGTGTACTTGGATTAGTTAATACTTCATACATTATTATTAATTTACAATATTAATAATGTATGAAATAAACGAAAAGTATTTACGAATATTCAAAACATGCACTAAATACTTTTCAAATATATATTAGAGATCTCTAAAATAGACTTGGGAAATGATAAATCACATAAGACTTTTAAACCCCCTTTTATTGTTGACATACCTTTACTCAATTTATATGTATATTCAAAATCAAAATCATTTTTTTGAATTACATTCATATATTTATTTTCAATACACGAATCTAAGTTTTTACACAAATCCAATAAATGAGTAGTTAATATGAAGTCTATATTTTTACTCTTTATCAAATATTTTATAAATCCGAAAGAACTAGCACACGCCTCGTTGGGATTTGTTCCCGAAAATAATTCATCAAATATGCAAAAATGTCTTTTATTATCTTCTAAACTATCTATTATTTCTTTACAACGCCTTGCTTCAGCTTGAAATAAACTATCTCGCCCAGACGTATCAGGTATATTTAAATAGCAATGTATCTTATTGTAAGGGTTGATTATAGCCTTTCTATAAAATCCAAAACCACATGTTTGAGAAAAAAATAAATTAAATAAGGTTGTTTTTAATATTGTTGTTTTACCAGATGCATTTGGTCCGGTTATAATTATGTTCTTTTTCAAATGAATATCATTGGATATTGAGTCATTAAATAATAAGTATGGATATTTTGCATTTTCCATCTTTAATTTTTTTCCAAATCTACATTTATTTATTGTTTTCTCGCTATGCAAATAATGTAACCCATCCAAATGTTCTATATATGCATTAAATCCAAATGAAAACTCTATGGTTTCTTCTATATCAGCGTTTGTGTGAATTTCATAAAAGTATTTCATTACATACCCAATTTCTTGAGATTTTTTCCTTAATTCATATATATTGAATGGGTTTATACCATCTAACTTATTTTTTAATTCGATGCATCTATTTTTATGAATTTGTAAACTTTCTATAAATTGCATGTAGGTAATATTATTCACACACGCTAATTCTATTTTATTTATATTTTTTATTGTAGTTTCCAAATAAGTTTTTAATAAAAATAGATCATTATGAATCGAATAAAAATTGTTATAAAACCTATAGCATACTAAACTATTTTGATATATTGAAAACAAGTAAAATGCTACCGACATTAATGCATACGCGCGTTTCTCCCATGATATATCTCCAAATAAGGAAAATATATTACCTAACGCATGTTTTGAAAAAATGTTTGTTAATATTTTATAGTAACTTTCTAATGTTATTTTTACACCATTGAATTTAAGCATAAAAAAAGGTACTATTAATAAAATAATAGGTAATATAATGCTTAATATCGGACTTATTAAATTATACAAACTAAGTAATTGGAGGAACGGTGATGAATTATTTAAAAATTTAAAAAAATCAACGTCTACGTAATAATAACGATCTATAAAGGTTTCGTCTGCTTTTATGGTTTCCCATAAATTACTAAATTTATCGTATAATTCCACTTTATCATCATTGACTAGGTCGTCTTTGTCGCTTTCCCATGCTGATATTAATGATTGTGTTTCTTTTAAAAATGATTTGTCATCTGTGTAATATTCACATAATTTATGTAAATATTGATTTCCTATTTTAGATTGAGGATTCATTACCGTTTGTAATAGTGACTTTCTAGATTCGCTATCTTGATTTACTTCTAATAGTTCTAAATCTGTCTTTATGTTTTCATCCAATGGTTCTTTATTTTCTAAATAATATATTGGTAATTCAAATGGTGTACTCATTAATTACTGTCATTATTATGTAATTAACGAATTAACGAATTAACGAATTCTTTGACGTATGTAACTTATACATTAGTTTCTGAAAACGATGCAGGCAATTCATTTATTTGTGTATCATAATATTGTTCTATTTCTTTCATTTTTCTAATATCATATTTTGTGATAAAATTAATTCCCATTCCTTTTCTACCCCATCTCCCAGATCTACCAATTCTGTGAATGTACGTATGAATGTCTTTGGGTAAATCAAAGTTAATAACAGTACTAACTTGTTGAACGTCAATTCCTCTAGCAGTTAGATTAGATGATATTAATACACGGGTTTTTCCACCTATAAATTCATCGTATGCTAATTTTCTCGCATCTTTTTCCATTCCACTATGAATACACCCCACTGGAAAATTATCTTTTTGTAGCGCGTCACACAAGTCACTAACACGCTTAATACTATTGCAATAAATAATACACTGACTAATTGAAATATTTTCAAATAGATCTTTTAATGTTTCATATTTTTGATTGTCATTTTCCAATGCAATATAATATTGTCTTATACCTTCTAACGTAATACTTTCTGTCTTTACCAATATTTTGACAGGATCACGCATAAATTTCTCAGTCAGCGATTGTATTTCATTTGGTAATGTTGCACTGAATAACACTACTTGAATCTCGTTATTTAAATATTGGAAAATATTATATACTTGTTCTTTGAAACCAACTGACAACATTTCATCTGCCTCATCTAGAACTAGTAATTTTACAGTCTTGGTATTTATTTTTTTTCTTCTAATTAGATCATGAATTCTACCAGGTGTACCAATTAAAACATGTGGTTTGTTATCCAACATTTTCATATCTTCATCCATCGACTGACCTCCAATAACCAACCCAGTTGATAAATTTTCCATAAATGAACCTAAACTATTAATCACTTTATGAATTTGTATTGCTAATTCTCTTGTAGGTGACATAATCATAGCCTGTGTTTCGCTTTTTGTTTCGTCAATTAACTGTAATGTTGAAACTGTAAACGCACCCGTTTTACCAGTTCCTGATTGCGATTGTGCTATTACATCTTTTTTAGATATTACAGGCAATATGCCTTTTTTTTGGATCGGACTTGGTATTTCAAAGCCATAACTATATATCCCTCTTAATAAATTTTCCTTTAAATTTAAATCACTCCAATTAAACACTTCTTTTATATCCATTACTGATTATATTTTAATACGTTTAAGTGTTATTTTTCTTACTATTAATTTTTTGATAATAACATATAACTTACATTTGCACATTTGAAGATTTTTATAAAAAATTGATATAAAATAATAAATATATTACCTTTATAGAATATAATATGACCGATATGTATTATTATAACATATCTGATTTTGATAATATTAAATGGGCCAGTACAAATAATCCTATTACGTTACCCGAAGAAACAATTAAACTCATTAATACTATTACAGATCAGGTAAGTGCCCCCAGTTATGTAAAAACACCTAATTTTGGAAATAACGACAAATCTAAATTCAAAAAAAAGAAGAGAGAGAATGAAATTGTTAGACCAGAGGATTGGGAATTGATTCGAAATTTTCAAAAAACGGAAATTACTAAAAAAGAAGGCATTGATAAAGAACTTGACAACATTCGATCGCTTATTAATAAATTAACTGAAAAAACATATGATAAAATTCTAGAAAAAATTCATGGTATTTTAGAAGATATTACAAATAACGACGACTATAATTTAGAGGCTAATAACAAAATGGGTTATGCTATATTTAACATGGCTACATCTAACAAATTTAATAGTAATGTGTATGCTAAATTTTGTTGCGATCTCAAATCAAAATACAGCTTCATTACTACTATTGTAAACAATAATATAGATGAATTTATGAAAATATTTGAAAATATGGTTTTCGTTGATCCTGATGAAAACTATGATAAATTCTGTGAAATGAATATTGTTAATGAAAAACGCAGATCTATGAGTTTATTCTTAACCAATCTATACAAATACGATGTTGTACCGCTACAATTAATCATGGATAATATCATCAATATTCAAAATATGATTATTCATAAAGATCTCCTTTCTAATGTTGATAAACGCAACGAAGGAGAAGAATTGGCTGAAAATTTATTTATCATGTTGACGAATATCGATAAATTAACTCTTAAATCTACCCCAGAATGGAAACATATTTATGATAACATTATTCTTGTTAAAACAATAGATACTGTATTGAATCCTGGTATTTCGCACAAATGTAAATTTAAGCATATGGATATTTATGATAAGGTAGAATAAATTACCAATGATATAACAACATAGCAGGAATTATGAAAATATGTAAATGGTCTAAAATAATATAAAAATATTTTTTTTAGCTAATTATGTCACAAGAAAATTTAAATTATGAGTTGAATGAAACTATATACACGTCAAATAACGAAGAAAAGATCAAAATAGATAGTTTATTAAATAATGACTCTTTTTTTCCAGAATTTACAAACAATAGCGATGCAAATTATTATACACAATATGATGATTTCGACAGTGATAATTTAATGGCACAACATATGGACTATTATGAAAATTATAATATCAAAATGTTACATCATATTACTAATTATTACCAAATACCAAAGGGTAGGTTAAAAAAAGATGGGATTATTGAGCTTATTATTCAATTTGAAAATAACCCCGATAATTCTGCAATTGTTTATAATCGAAAACGGTTATGGCATTATATTAATGAGCTTAAAAATGATAATTATTTTAATAGATTTATTATATTTTAATAGATTTATTATATTTCAATGACAACAAAAATAATTTAAATGTATAAATAGATATTTATTTATACATTTAATCTATAATGGTGAAATCTATATTGAATAACAATGTTAATTATCCAGAAATTAAAAAATTAGATGCGGAAGATAAAGACTATGATGCAACTATGTACGAAATTAATGTTTTAGGAAAATATATTACAGTAGCTATAGGACAGGCAAAATATGCATTTATTGAAAATAATATTATTTATTACCCGGTTTATTTAGTCGACAACGAAAAGGTTTCTAGTCAAATAGGAGTTTATGAAATACTTTCGTCAGATTTACCAAATATTATTGACGATGACGGCGACATAGATTTAGATAAAATAGATGAACCACTTGTTTATAGTTTTGTCAACGAAAATCTTATAAAATCTACTAATTTACACGATACACGTATCACTGGTAAAGAAAAGGAAAATATTAGTGATGGCGATAGTGATGGCGATAGTGATGGCGATAGTGATGGCGATAGTGATGGCGATAGCGATGGCGATAGCGATGGCGATAGCGATGGCGATGGCGATGGCGATGGCAATGCTGATAGCGATACCGATGGCGATGCCAATAGTGATGACGAATCAAGTCCACTTCCAACGCAAACCGAAGAAGTAGCAGAATCAGAAATGCAAAATTACAAAAAGATAAAAGGTGAACCATGGATTCAAGATTTTTTAAAGAGCAACGAATATCAACTTTTAGATAATGAAGGAGGTGGTGATTGCTTATTTGCAGTAATACGCGATTCATTAAAATCTATTGATAAAGACGTTACTGTATTAGAGTTAAGAAATAAACTTTCTAACGAAGTAAGTGACGAAATATTTCAAAATTACAAGGAACTATATAATATGTACGTACAAGAAATACATACTACTGATACGGAAATGAAAGAATTAAGCAAACTAAATAATGAGTTGCGCGATAGATTGAAAAATTCCAAAGAGAGAAAAGAACAAGAGGGTATTGTAGAACGTGCAAAGGAAGTTGCAACAAAATATAAACAATTAAAATCCGATTTAAAAATATCCAAAACACTTTTAAATGATTTTAAATTTATGAAAAAAGTCGATTCTATTGATGATTTTAAAAAAATTATCAAAACATGTGATTTCTGGGCCGATACTTGGGCCATTTCAACATTAGAACGTATATTAAACATTAAATTAATCATATTTTCTAGCGAATCATGGAACGAAGGGGACACAGATAACGTTTTACAATGCGGACAATTAAATGATACTGTTTTAGAAGAAAAAGGTGTGTTTGAACCTGTGTATTATATTTTATTAGATTACACTGGAAATCATTACAAACTAATTATGTATAAATACCATAAAATTTTTAATTTTAGCGAGATACCCTATTCTGTTAAATTAGATGTTGCTAAAAATTGTCTACAAGGAACATCCGGTCCTTATAAAATAATTCCTCAGTTCAACACGTTTAATACAAATATTGGTATTGAAGAACCATATGGCTCTATCGAAAATACTAATAATGATAATGATAATACTAACTCATTATATGAGAATAATATTGTTTTTCAATTTTATGCAAAATCAAACAGTAAACCTCTTCCTGGAAAAGGAAATGGTGAAAAAATACCAATCGAAAAAATAAAAGATTTCTCTCAGTTAAGTGAAATTAAAGATTGGAGAAGAAAATTGTCTAATGAATATGAATCTATATTTGAGTTAGACGGTCACAAATGGAAATCCGTAGAACATTATTATCAGGCAAATAAATTTAAAAAAACGAATAAAGAATTTTATCTTCTTTTCTCTCTAGGTAGTGATTCTAAAATTGCGAATGATGTAGAACTTGCCAAGGCTGCTGGATCTAAAAGTGGGAAACATAAAACAAATTTGCTTCGGGACAAAGATATTACAATCGATCCAGAATTTTACAGCGGTAATAATGAATCTATATTGGAAAAAGGCATTCATGCGAAATTTACACAAGATAAAACGGGTCTAAAAGAAATGCTTAAACGAACCAAACCTGCCAAATTATTACATTATAAACGAGGCAACGAACCTGAACTAGCCAATATATTAATGTTAGTAAGAAATCAACTGTAATTTTAGATAGTATTACTGAAAAGTAAATAAAAATAAACGTATTTATATATTACTATTATGGAATCTATAAATACTTCATCGAACAACGATAAACATGATGAAATAGATAATAAAACTGATAATAAAACAGATAATAAAACAGATAATAAAACTACCAATAAAACTAACAATAAAACTAACAATAAAACTAACAATAAAACTAACAATAAAACTAGTAGTAAAATAAAGGACAAGTCGATTGATGTATCTTATCCATACGATTACTTAGACAGTAATAGCAGTGATAATATCATTCGTAATTTATTTAATAACATAGTAGATGCCAATAAATACGTGTCAACAAAAAAGCAAGGGAAATGTTTTAATTATGTATTACAAAAAATTAATTTAATATCACAAATACCTACAGCCGAGGTACATGATAAACACTTTTTCCCAGAACATATTTTTAATTATATTCAAGATAATTCACTATATTATTTACATTTTCATTGTAAAATAAAAAATAGAAACGTTAATGTATATTTTACACTGTTTGAAGAATTAGATAAAAATCTTGTATTTTTACTAAGTAAATATATTCACATGGTATACATGTGGGTCTATATATTAGACATATATTCTAGCAGCGATTGTTCCAAAGATCTTACGTTATATGTATATTTTACACCATTCGAAAAATTATTACCAACTAACCAATTAACCATGTTTGACAGTGAACATGTAAATAGTGGATATACAAGTGGTTGTAAAAAAACAACTGAAATAGTATTATATAGAAAAGAAGAATGGTTTAAAGTTTTTATACATGAAACATTTCATAACTTTGGATTAGATTTTTCAGATATGAATATATATTCCATTGATAAAAAATTACGTGGTTTATATAATGTTAATATTGAATATAATCTATATGAAAGTTATTGTGAAACATGGGGTCGTATTATATATACTATGATGTATAGTTATTTTTCATTAGATAATAAATACCGCAATAATTTCACATATTTTAATTCGGTGTTTAAAAATAATATGAAATTTGAAGCTGGATTTTCTCTCTATCAAGCTATAAAAATTCTTGACTTTATGAACCTTACTTTTCACATGATACAACACAAATCAAATGATTGTATTACGTCATGCAATCACTTATATAGAGAGAAAACATCCGTATTTAGTTATTATATCATCACATCTTTAATTATGAATAATTATATTGATTTTTTATCATGGTGCGACAAAAATAATAATTCGATTATTAAATTTAAAAAAACTCCTAAAAATATTGATAACTATATTGAATTTATATCATCTTGTTATAATAATAAATATGTTAAAAATAATATTAAGAATATTGAATTATTCTTAGAAAATCAACATAATAGTAAACACGATAATAGTAAACACGATAATAGTAAACACGATAATAGTAAACATGTTAACATCCGCATGACATCTATCGAAATGAAAAACGTCTTATTGTAAACACTCAATTATGTCATGTTACATAATAAAATTGAATATAAATATTGTATAATAATTATCTAATATACACTATTTATCAACTATGGGAATTCGCTATTTGAATGGATATTTACAATCTAATTGTAATGAAGGTATTAAACAAATTAACTTGAGTGACCTTTCTGGTAAAAAAATAGCTATTGATGCGAGTATATACCTATATCGTTATATGGGTGAAAATGCATTATTGGAAAACTTTTACTTGATGATTTCTATTTTCAGAGAGCATAATATTATTCCATTATTCGTATTTGATGGTAAACCACCCAAAGAAAAGGAGGAATTGTTGAAGCTGAGAAAAGAAGAAAAAAAAGAAGCCGAAAATAAATATAAACTACTACAAGAAACTTTAAAAAATAGTGACGAAGAAGACAAAAAAGATTTACTAGAAAATTTAGATTGTTTAAAAAAATTATTTATTAAAATTCACCATAATGACATTGCTAGTGTAAAGTTATTAATTCAATCATACGGAGTTTCATATATTGATGCACCAGGTGAAGCAGATAAGCTATGTGCAAAATTAGTGAATAAAAATAAGGTGTATGCGTGTCTTAGTGAAGATATGGACTTATTTGTGTACGGATGTAATCGTGTATTGCGATACTTAAGTTTGCTAAAAAAAAATGTCGTTCTATATGATTTAAAAAAGATACTACATGAAGTTACATTATCATACGATGAGTTTAAAAGTATTTGTATAATATCCGGTACAGATTATAACATAGATACTAATAATAATTTAATAAAAACATTGAAATTATTTAAAAAATATAAAAAGGCAGATAATCTATCCAATAAAGAATCATTCTATGAATGGTTAGAAAAAAATACAGATTATGTTTCAAATATATGTGAATTATATGAAATTCATCTACTATTTTCACTAGAAAATATGCAAGAGTATAAACAATACGATAAGATTAAAATAGTTAATGGTCCTATTAACTACGAATGTCTGAAAGACATTATGAAAAAGGAAGATTTCTTCTTCTGTTAGATAATATTTTCATTTCTGACGTTGTGACTAAAATAAGTATTAGAATTATTCGGTATTGAAAAATGCAAATATAAATTTATATTTGCATTTTTGTGGAGTTTACTTGTTTGTTATATGTATTTTTGTTTGTTATATGTATTTTTGTTATATGTATTTTTGTTTTTGTTTGTTATTTCTCTATCGATTAGATAGCAGCTACTTTGTCAGAAGCTTTTGCGAAGTGAGGTGACATGTATTTTTGAAGATTGAAGTAGGTTAGTTCCTCGCCCTTTTTGATTTTAAGAAGACTGGTAAGTTTCTTGTCGGGGATGATTTTGCGACCGTTGTCCTTATCTTGGAGCTTGTGCTCGCGAATGTAACTGTTGATCTCGCGGGTTACTTCAGTGCGGGCCATTTCGGTACCCTCGGGCTTTCCAAGAAAGGAAGCAAGTTCGTTGGAAATAAGGGTGGGTTTCACAAATCCAGAGGGAGCACGGTTTCCAGTTTTTCTCTTGCGTTTTTGACTGGCTTTGGCAGCAGCCTTTAGGTCACGAGTTACTTGACGCTCTAGAGAACGGAACTCGGTGCGAAGAGATGACATTTGTGCGCTTACTGATTGAAGTCTACCCATGAACTCAGTAAATTGGTCGAATACAGTAGAAACTGGCTCAGTAACAGCAGTTTCTGTCGCGGGTGCGGTTTCTACGGGCGCAACTTCTACAGGTGCAGGAGTAGCATCTTCTTTTTTAGCGGTTTTGGTTGTTGTGGTTTTAGGTGTGGTTGTCTTTGCTTTTGCCATTTATACACTAATAAGTCTTATCCTTTTAAGTCTTTTTACACTTTATATATTATTATATATTTATTAACATGATAATCAATAAGGATTATACATTAAATATATTTTTTTTTATTACTAAAAATATATTTAATTTTTTACGAATTACATGATATATTTATTTTGAATGCGACATGATTTACAGTATAATATTCTAGATTATTTATATATTTTCCTAAATATACATATAATCTTTCAATAATTTACATAATAATGTATCATGTATTTACAAAATTTAATATTTATGAATGTGATACTGATTGAAACAACCAAGGTAATGCATTTCTAGCATCTTCGCTTACTAAAGTTAATGCTGCCAATACATAGTATGCACCCAATGATCTATTATCGGTTGTATGTCCTGAATTAACTAAATAATCCATTATTTTGACAGCATTTCTTTTTAACATACTATCTGTTTGATTTTGAGCTAAATGTAAATTTAATCCTAAAAATGGGTTTCCATGTGGTGGTACGATTTCTCTCATCACTTGTGGTGTTAATTGTGCTCTATAATTCCAAATATCATACATCTCTCTAATAAATAATACTAATCTATGTCTTGATAAATTGTTAAACCATGTACTATTCGCATAATTACCCAATTCGTTAATATATTGAAATAAATTCAATATTTTTAATTCCAATTGTTTTTCAGGATTTACATCTAATGGTTCGTCTTCCAGCACGTGCTCGATCTTATTTACTTTTGCTAATCGCATATACTGAGAGAAATTATTAATTAATTCGTTAGTAACTGGTTCTCTATTATATGGATTTAATGGTACCTTTTTATTATGTATTATATCGTATTTTGATTTTTTATAAATCAATCCATGTAGCGACATAATATCACAACCATAAATATTGTTTTCGTTGTCGGTAAAACTGAAAAATTGGTTGTATGGAATTTCCTCTAATGGATCTAAAGTAGCAAAATCGCTATCGTTTATACACAATTTTCTATTTTTCATTGCTGGACCAGTTAATTTCATATAACATCTCGCAAAATACCCTCTCAATGTACTTTGAATTGTTATAGCATAGAGAGAAAATTTTAAAAAATTATATAATCTGTCTATTAATTCAGGTTTATTACCACTCTTTTTTAATTTGTAAAATTCGCACATTTCTTTCAAATGTGATATTTTGTATTGCCTATTGATTAATTCTTCATAATCACACATTTTCAACACTTGAAAATCGTCGTCAGTCATTTTTTTTCCTCTTCTCTTTTGGCCGGATACCTTTTCATATATTTTTTTCTTTAAATAAGACGTAGGTGTTAAGTTCTTCGCGCTTGACATATTACTTACTAATATATAGATATATTTAATATCTATTTTTATATTTTCTCTATATTTTCTCTATACTAGACCAAACCTATATTGTAAATGGATTTACAAATGTTTTGCAACATTTTTCAGAAGTGCAATAATATCGATTCAAGCGTAATTTTATTCATACTACGTAAAATTGATCCAATAAAAATTAAAAATAAAATACCTACATTAATCATTTTATTTTAATTTCTTTTTTATATAAAAAAAATTGATTTAAAGAATTGTCATTTATATAAATTAAATATAGAGATGGCAATGAGTTCTAAGACTATTCTTTCAGGCGCAAATTTTACCCCCAGCAGTGATATTAAATACTCCAAACCTAAGGTTGATGCCAGAGGTGGAAAGAGTGTTGGTATCCTAAATGCTGGTGCTAATACAGCTACATACATTTCTACTCCTCTCATGTTAACATGGGGTATTAATGAATATATCGACGATAAGAGTGGTAAAACCACTTACGATATGGCTCTTCAATTTCCTAGTGAAGAATATTCAAAGGAAGATACTACTAATTTTATGAATAATATGATCGACTTTGAGAAAAAACTAAAAACTGATGCTATTACAAATTCTAAGGAATGGTTCGGAAAGGCAAAGATGAGCGAAGATGCAGTAGATGCTCTATGGACTCCTATGCTAAAGTATCCTAGAGATAAGAATTCAGGCGAGCCTGATACTGATCGCGCCCCTACTCTCAAAGTAAAGATCCCTTTCTGGGAAGGAGAATGGAAAACAGAATTGTATGATGTCGATCAAACATCTATCTTTCCCGACCCAACTGGATCCAATATCACTCCCAAAGATCTCATTTCTAAGGGTTCACACGTAGCAGTTATTCTTCTATGTGGTGGTATGTGGTTTGCCAATGGAAAATTTGGCGTTACTTGGAAACTTCTACAAGGTGTTGTTAAGCCAAAGGCTACTATTCGCGGAAAATGTCACATTGAATTGTCTAGCGAAGACAAAGAACGCATGTCTAAACAAGCCACTACTAATGACGAAGTCGAAAGTGAAGATGAAGACGACGAAGCTCAGGCATCTACTCAAGTTGAAGACAGTGATGATGATGACGTTCAAGAAGAAGTAGCTGCAGCAGTCGAAGAAGCTGAACCTGTTAAAAAGAAGGTCGTCAAGAAAGTTGTCAAGAAAAAGGCATAAAAATATTCAACACTAACACTAACAAAAAACAAAATCAAAAACAAAAACAAAAACATAACTAACTTACATTTTACCTAAATAAAAAATAGTTATCCACTAACTGGGTAACTATTTTTTTTACAATAATATTTTATTTGTATTGTTCTTTTACTTCATTACTCAAGTATGTATTTTTACTAACTGCGCGTATTATTTTTCCTATTTCTTTATCATTGTTTTCGATATCTTCCATTGTATGAAATACCAAAGTAGAAAGTCTTGTTTGTAGATTTGCATTCGTTTCCCATCCTTCATTTGCATCATGCCATTTACTTATGTTTACACGTTGTTTTATAGATAGATCCTTGATACCATCTAGTAAACATTTCATTTCATTGTCTTTTTCCCAAGTATCATTATCCTTAACATACAATGTTTTTCTATTTACATCAGTACAATGAATCGGACGGTCTAGCACATCCATATTATTTAATCCATTGGTAATCATCGTTGTAATACTTTTTGTCAGGCCATTTTCTATTGTATTATCAAAAGTTTCTGCAGTAACAGGTAATGATTCAATAAAATCAGTAATATTCATAGCATTTTTACATTTTTCATTCAAAAACATTTGAATATTAAAATTATTCGTATTATGGCTATTCGTGTTATTATAACTATGTTCTGCGTTTCCTTTGATATGAGGTATCATTTCAATCATTTTCTCCATAACATCTTTATTGGAAACACTAATATTCGTAACTAATTCTTTCATAAAATCTTGATTTTTAGTAACAATCAGATCAATTAATTTTTGTGTTATATCAGCTTTATCAATACTGGATATACTAATGACTTCTTCATCAACATTATTCGTATTTTTTATTTTTTCGGAATTTATAGTGCATGTTTTTTTATGTCTAGATAACCCTTGACGATGTTTATATTTTTTTCCACATATGCTACAATCATATGTAGTGGTATTTTTTGGCATTATTTTGTAACCATCTGTAACCATATTGTTACCAGTTGCATGTTTACGTGTTGTTATATGTGTTTTCCAATTACTCATTTTGTTACACGTAAAGTGACATATTTCACAATAATATTTATTAGCATTATTTGGCATTAAACTGTCACCCATTGTAACCTACCCTATGGTTACATTTTAATTCCTCTAAATATTCGCTAATTAAAAATTTTTTTTACAATAACAAAATTATAATTAAAAATTCTGCATTTAGACCATTAAAGTAACATTCACTTTTTTCGTGTTTTTTCAATTCTATTTTGGATTTTCAAAAAAACACACAATAATTCTTGTGTAATTTTCAATTTTCAAAAATGAATTTGGAAAAATAAAAAAAAACGATTTTCCTTCTTCTCTCTAGTGACAACTAGTTTTTTTGCTTCCAAAACACTTCCTTCATATGTAGTATAGTACCTTCATCATACTACATGAATTATCCAATATTTTATAATAATTTCACAACATGAAGAAAAAAATACCTACATAGAAAACGTACTGTTTGGTGTCCGAAATTCAGGAAACCCATTTTTACACTTATGCATTTTCCCAAATTCGATGATAAAATATGTTTTTACAAATATTTCGCCTTTAATTTCTCTATGTTTATTCGTAATTTTTGTTTTTTTCTCTAAAAACCAATATATCTAGTTCCTTTAGTTTATTTAACTGCATATTATACTATTATACTATTATACTATATTATTATATATGTTATTATATAATATATATATATGTTAGAATTTTCTTTAGAAGATGTTTACATGTTTTTGTATATCTACTTCTTTGCGCCTCTTTTTTTATTAAATGGATGTGCGACTTCTGATGATACTAAGAGTAGTGTCCGAAGAAGTATAAACAAAAAAAACTTAACTAATATAGCAATTACTAACACCAATAAAAATAATGGACCTTATACTAGCTTTTATACTATTGTGAATTCTTCATATACATTTCTTGTTAGTGCTTTTGCGAACGATGATTACCTTACTAAGTTTAGCATAAATATATCTGAAAATGTGATATTTAGTAATGATATGTTCTATGGGTGCTTGAAATTGACAACCGTTACAATTGGTAACTCCGTTAAGAGTATCGGCGATCGCGCTTTCTTTAACTGCATCAAATTGGAAAATGTGTCGATCGGCAACTCCGTGTTAAGTATCGGTGATAAGGCTTTCCGAGGCTGCACCAGCTTAAAAACCATGTCGATCGGTGACTCCGTGACTATCCCCGACTCCGTGACTATCCCCGACTCCGTGACGAGTATCGGCGATAGCGCTTTCGAAGATTGCACCGGCTTGGTAAATGTGTCGATCCCCGACTCCGTAACGAGTATCAGCAGTAGCGCTTTCCGAGACTGCTCCAACTTGACAAAAGTGACGATCGGTGATTCCGTGTTAACTATCGGTGAAAAGGCTTTCTATAAATGCTACAACTTGACAGACGTGACGATTGGTAAATCCGTTAAACGTATCGGTAATGGGGCTTTCGAAGTTTGCACCAGCTTGACAACTGTTACGATCCCCGTCTCTGTGTTAAGTATCGGTTTTTACGCTTTCACAGGATGCACCAGCTTGACAACTGTTACGATTGGTAAATCCGTTAAGCGTATCGGTCAAGCGGCTTTCTTTAATTGCTCCAAGTTGACAACTGTTACGATCCCCGACAACGTGACGACTATCGATAAAGCGGCTTTCTACAATTCGGGTATTGAAAATATTTATTTTACAGAGAATGCAATTACTGTTGGAAAATTTGGTTTAAAATACGCCGATATTGGAAAAGAAATAATTTTTAGAGGCAGGAAAATGGTTTTAAAAAAATCTGAATCTAGCAAAAACGTAAGTGTAGACATTACGATGGGTTTACGCGATATTGGTACAACTGATACAACTGGTACAACTGGTACAACTGGTACAACTGGTACAACTGGTACAACTGACAAAATAACTATTGAAGGCTCTTCTGGAGTGTTAACAAGGGACATTATTTCAATTAGTGTCTTAGCAACAAATACGGCTACAAACTATAAGGTGACTATAAACGATTATTCGAGTATCGGTGATAGCGCTTTCCATTTATACCGGAATTTGGTAGAGGTGTCGATTGGTGAGTCCATTAAGAGTATCGGTACTAACGCTTTCTCTTACTGCCCCAGCATGACAATCGTTACAATTGGCGACAACGTGACGAGTATCGATAGTGAAGCTTTCCAAGGCTGCTCCAGCTTATCTTCTATAAATCATTTTGATGGTATAAATACTCTTCCCCGCTTCGTTACGAGTATCGGTGATAGAGCTTTCCAAGGCTGCTCCAGCTTGGAAAATATGTCGATACCTGACTCGGTTGCGAGTATCGGTGCTAGCGCTTTCTATCAATGCTCCGGCTTGGTAAATTTGTCGATCCCCGACTCCGTATTAAGTATCGATAGTGAAGCTTTCCGAGGCTGTTCCAGCTTATCTTCTATCAATCAATTTTTTGGTATAAATACTCTTCCCCGCTTCGTTACGAGTATCGGTGATAGAGCTTTCCAAGGCTGCTCCAGCTTGACAAACGTGTCGATACCTAACTTGGTTGAGAGTATCGGTGATTACGCTTTCTATGACTGCTCCGGCTTGGAAAATGCGTCGATCCCCGACTTAGTTGAGAGTATCAGTGATAGTGCTTTCCAAAACTGCTCTAGCTTGAAAACCGTTACACTTGGTAACAACGTGAAGACTATCGGTAGTAAAGCTTTTTATAAATGTTCCGATTTGTCTTCTATAAATCATTTTGATGGTATAAATACTCTTCCCAGCTTCGTTACGAGTATCGGTGATTACGCTTTCCAAGGCTGCACCAGCTTGACAAACGTGTTGATCCCCGACTCCGTTAAAACTATCGGTACTAACGCTTTCAAGTTGTCGGGTATTGCAAATATTTATATTACAGAATATGCATTTAATAATGGAAATTTTGGTTTTAAGAATAATAATCAAATGTTTTTTCCCATTACAACACAATTTAGAGGTAAATTCATGGAAGTAAATATTCTTCCTTCTTTTAAGATTACTACTATTGATGCAAGCAATGATGATACAATTATTTTTCAAAATGGAGGACCGTTAACAAAGACCGATGTTTCAAATAGCGGATTAACATCAAATACAAGCATTAAATATGTAAATATAGAACATCATACGAGTATTGGTAGTGAAGCATTTTTGGATTGTAGTCATATTGAAAAAATTACTATTCCAGCCACAGTAACAGATATAAGTGAAAATGCATTTAATAATGCATTTAGCGAAGATGTATTAGGTATTAAAATAGTAGTAGACG
>Ga0233413_10000398_pt1 | contig 21104 bp, 20 predicted proteins | sample Na_anoxic_6_MG_FD_189019 | JGI IMG/M metagenome (GOLD analysis project Ga0233413, IMG submission 189019) | Seawater microbial communities from Saanich Inlet, British Columbia, Canada - Na_anoxic_6_MG | ecosystem: Environmental > Aquatic > Marine > Inlet | place: Canada: British Columbia...
TATCTCCCAGAAAAATACCATATCAGACCGCTCAAAATAATCCAATTCGCCATTTCTAAGCGAGGTTCCGTCAAATAAATCGATGTGATCTTCTTGATTGCCAAAACCTGAAAAACTGATAAGTGCAACAATGCCAGACTTCCCGCCCAAGTCTTCAGATTGAATAACATTAAGACATTTTTTTTCAAAAACAACCAAACGCTCAGCTGGAAACTTTGATTTCAAATATAGAACAAGTTCTTCAATTCGCAGCACGTGATGCCCGTGTTTTCCATGGTACCAACAAAATTCGCCGTCGTAGTCTTGAAACGGAAATCCTGACAATCTGAAGCACTCACTTAGTTTCATGGTGCATTGGTTTAGAAAATTGGGATTACCACCCTTGTCGCAACATGGCTCGTAATCAGGGTAGTTTTTCCACAAGGTCTTGAAATCCATTGTTTGCCTATATTTATCTCAATCGTTCATCGTCTGTCATGTTGCCTTGCCTCTTATGTTATGGTCCATGTCATTGTAATGCCCGATGGGATACCTTTAGCCCCACTTGCTGTCCATGTGGCATAAGCACCACCACCTGAAATGCCTGTATATAAATTTAGATTTGAACTTGATGCATTTATATACCATAAACCTGCTGCAAGTATCGTACCATTATCAGTATATGCTACTATGTCCCCATTTTGTAACGATGTAGTCCTGATGTCTGTTGGAATATTGTTCAATATGAAATCGACACTATTAGATGTTTCCGTCCAGTTTCCTGGGAGGAATAATGTTACTACTTCTCCAATCCTAGTCCACCTGCAAGTGATTGAAGGATTGGCATCTACACCAGTAAATGTAGGGCTAAATGTACCTGTCTTATAGTATGTTAAATCACTTTCGCCTAAATTAATACCATCATCAAGCGTCTTAACGCCTGCAAATGTCTGTGCCTCAGTGTTAACCAGCCCTGCAACCGTGTCACTCGCAGGTGCGATATACTGATCGGCTCCTCGTGTTTCGACTACCGCTGCTGCGGTGGTTCCAATCGAGGTCCATGTTGGTTCTGCATTTAGGCTGACTGTTCCCGATATGTTAATACTTCCGATTGCTGTTCCACTTTCTACAAGTATTTCATCGGCATCGCCTGTTGCCACAGTACTGCCCCATGAAGCAGCTCCTGAATATGTGATAACAGCCTCATTATTTTGGAAGTTTATTCCCGCAAACACAAGAGTCATAATTGTACTAGGTGTTTGTGTTGCTCGCAAATTAAATACCATTCGCCATTGGTTATTGCTGTCTGCACTAAAGGTGGCCGTTGCATAAGATATAGATGTTGCGCCTGTGATATATGAACTAATATCAACTTCCTTAGTAATCTTACTAACACTCTCATAAGGCACTATTGCATTTCCTGCTTTCAAACCAGCGATCCCGTAAGTCATATTTTTTCTCCTTCAAGTGCCGTTAGGCGTGCTAAGATTGCTTCGATTTGTACGTCTTTTTTTGCTAGTTCGCTCTCGTGTTTTGTGTTTAGTTCTTGGATTGCTTTCATGGCGATAAATAACAATCCTTTATTATTGATACCCTTGGCCATGAATTCATTTTCAGTACCTTTGTTGACTAAGAATGTATCCTTGATTACTTCAGGAAAATGCTTCTCTACATCTTGTGCCATTGATCCTATATGGATGTGGTCTAGGTTATCCAAGTAAGCCCATGTACCTATTGGGATTTGAACAAATCGTTCTAGAACAGATTCAAGAGGTGTTAAATCAGTCTTCATACGTTGGTCGGACAGGTCACTATCATTTGATTGATAATTATAAATACCCCCATTACCAGCTACATAAAATCTTGAAGCTGTGGCATCTTCGCATAAGATATAATAATTACCCGTAGATGCACTTGGTGAGGCGACAGTATAGCTAATATTTAGCCCCCAAGGATCAGAAGCATGGGTGTGTCTTAGTGCATTAGTAAACGATCCACCTGCATTTGTTCCTGTATTCAGTGCAATTGTACCACCAGCTGCATTATCAATTGTGGCAGCACCATTTATATCAACATTGCCTTGGACGGCCATAACATTAGAACCGCTGAAGATTTCAAATCTAGCATCATTATTAACGCTGCATTTCAGTATACTTGTTGCATCATTTGAACCTGAACAATCTATTTGTACACCATCATCACCGGTAGCGGTACCAGTGTTGTCAAACCTTGCTACATAATTCCCTGTATTTGATTTGGAAACTTCGAGGGGATACGCAGGTTCTTTACCTACACCAAGACCGCCATCAATCTCAACATCACCAGCAACATCCAAATCATCATTGAAAACCCATGGACCTTCAAGAGTTCTGGCAACAAAAGCCGTAAATGGAGTTACCACCCACCACGGCGATCCTGTGTCCCACGCAAATGAAACATAGTCAGACGCCTGCCCGATTGTAATCCCAGTTGTATAGTCTTTCCCGTCAAGCCTGAATGCATCTGAACCGTTTTTCAAAACATCAACATAGTAAGGAGTTGATGCATATGCAGCCTGATCTTCAGTGCCTGTTACAGCAACTTCAAGATAGTATCCCGTCGTTCCTGAAGGTGCATTCACATCGATTTTTGCAGAGGCACCGCTCATGTCTATGATATATCTGAAGCCATCAGCAAGGTTTGCACCATCGTCTGTATGATCTAGATAAACTGTTGAGATACCACCGCCACCGCCCAATGGTAGGAGTGAAGAACCATTGTCAAGGTATGCCTTGTCTTCATCGCTTGCATACAAAAGAGTTGCCTGTTTTCTAGTCAGACCACCGAGGTTTGCAATGGTGTTTTTTGGAATTGTGAGCCTGCTTGTATCTGAAGCTGTACCACCTGCGAAGTCTTTTGCAGTTAAGATCTGAGTGCCGTCGATAGTAGCAATATCACCTGTTGAAGTCCCACCGACTGAAACACCATCAAGCTGGTTGAGCTCCGTCGCAGTTGACGACAGGGCTACGTCTTCATTTATCTTTGGAGACGTCAACCGCTTGTTTGTCATGGTCTGAGTGCCGTCGATAGTAGCAATATCGCCTGACGATGAACCGCCGACTGAAACACCATCAAGCTGATTGAGCTCCGTCGCAGTCGATGCAAGAACGACGTCTTCATTCAGTTTTGGTGAGTTCAACCGCTTGTTTGTCATGGTCTGAGTGCTGTCATCATCGACCATTGCAGACCATGCACCATTTGAATAATACCGCACCAGTGCAGTTGCAGTATTGTAATAAACATCGCCATTGGCTGCAGCTGATCCCTTTGCACTCACAAATGCAGCATCACTGGCATATGCTACATAGCTACCTGCAACTGATGTAGTGTTGGTTGTCGGTGTTACAGTTATACCCTCTGCAAGCAGAAGTGTTTTTACGTTTGTCATTTTCTAAATCCTTTCATATCCAAAAACCTGAAAAGCAATCGGATGGTCTGCATAAGAATCCTGCCTCGTTCCGTTCCATGGAGCGGGATAGTCAAATATCATGTTGATGCTATGATCCAGTGTTTCAGTATATCCTGTTGCACTCATTAAGAGGTGATATTCTGTTGATGCATAGATCCATTGTTTGGAAAAATCAAACGTGACCCAGCCAAGCCATTTTGCACCAGTCTCAAATGTAGGATCAAGATTCTTGCACAATATTATATCTGAATCCCATGAAAATGTAGGTGATCCAACGGAATCTGTTGCAGTCAACTTGACACGCTCGCCTGTAAATGAGCCGTCAAAATACATTACAACCCTGATGTTGGATATTTGTCTGGGCGTTGAATCGTTTGTAAATGATCCCAGATGAACAGGGTTTGTTGAACCGAGCATCGGTTGTACAAATAATGTTTCTGAAAAGTTTTTTATACTCATGAAAACCCCTATGATACATATTCAACTGTTCTAGCCTTGACTGTCACCTTTGAAATTGATTTTGTCACATCAGTTACAAGAAGCAATACCCAGTTGCTACCATCCTTGTATGAAGTAGGAAGTCTGCTTGATGTTACTTTTATATATTCGCCAGGTGCAAGGCTGTACCATTTTACAGTTAGATCCATCTGATATATTATTTTTGGCTGTTGTGCTATCTGCCAATATTTATCAATCTTGACTTCACCAGTTTTTCTTGTACCTGTATTTTGAATGGAAGCCTTGTTTTCCAAATTGTGTTTTCTAAAAACACGCTCGCTTATATAGTCTATATTGACATTTGATTGAAAAGTCAGGTTTTCGGCTTCTGGATGCTTGAACTCCAACTGGTTTATTATATCTTGATAATCTATTGATGAAGTCAATGAATCACTGAGTATTTCAGATTCATCGATTTCATATATGGTGCTTGGGGGGTTCAGACTATCAATAGTAGAATAAATATCGCCCAAATCAATATCAAGTGAATCGGTTTTTGATATTTGGAGAAATTTTAATTTTGGTGCTAAAAGCAATGCAATGTATTCATCATATGTTTTGAAATCTGTTTCCTTACCAAAAGGCAATTGCATGAATTCAGGCTGAATATTGCTTGATGTTATCGAAGTGTTAGAATATCCCGATTTTTGAAGCAAATCTTCTGCTACAACTTCCAAGGTAGGTGTTGTTGCTTCAAAAAGTGTAAAATAATGGGGTTTGTCTGGTCGCAATCCCGAAGTACCTGCTCCTCTAGTGAATTTATGAAGATAATTCCCGCCTGTTGTTAAAGTAGATGTTATTGAAGCCGTTGAAAGAAGTATGGGAGTAAGAAAAGATGAACCCGGAACTATTTCAATATTGCCTGCAATTGCATAGGGCTTTTCTCTAACTACCGCCGTTACCGTTTCAGTTGGATATGAATTAGTAATAGTAATATTTGCAGTTGTATAATTCACACTTGTAATTGTTTGATGTATCACGCCAGTTGTTGACCATGTAATTTTGAGATAACAAAAAACGGAAACTCTGTGTATGTCTACAGCTTGTAGATGTATCACTCTGTGTGTTGTGGATCCAGATGAACCCGTGAAAGTTACCGTATCCGAAACACCACCAAGTGAAAATGTGAAATTTACATTGTCTGAATCAAGAACTCCTGTAGTCCTTCCCAGTATCAATGTTTTATTTTTACCTGATCCTGAAAGATCTGAATAATCAGAATCCACAAGGGTTGCCTTCGGAAACCATCCACTTGGGTTTTCATCTACAGTTTCCAGATTCCTTCCGCCAATTATATTTGTAATAGCATTGGGCTTGCTTGATCCATATACAAAAGGAATGGGCTTGGCTATCATGTTTCTTTGTGTTTCTGGATAAATTGAATCATTTATATAATTTTCTTCATAACTGTCATTGAACAGACATTGCTTCCTTAGTTTTCTGAAATTGTCTTTCAAGCTGATATTAAAAGTATTATTATTAAGGGTTGCTTTTACAATAGTTCCGTAAAATGCAAGCTCAAATTCAGAATTGAAGCCAAACCAGACAAATATTTCCTTGTTTATAAACGATATCTGGATATTTTCTGCATCATCATTTCGCTTGAAATACTGATCGTAATGCCTGTCTATGTTTGTAAATGAAATACCAGTAGAACTGCTATAGATCCTTACTTCCAGAATATCACCGATTGATGATGTAGTTGCAGGTGACGTTGATATCCTTGGAAGCCATTCAGCTACAGTCGTTATTGATCCAGTTGGATCAGTTTCATCAAGGTATTTTGTTTGTGAATTGGTGGCAAAAATATAAAAATATGCAATCACCGGATTTGTTTCAGATGGTGCCGCTATCAATGTAACCGTCAAAATACTTGTTGATTCAACCCATGTAAATGATCTTGAAACACCATCTTCTTCAATTAAAACTGGCTTATAATCGAATGTCATGTCATAGGTGGTTCCAGAAACAAGACTTAGATTGTCTGTAATATCATAGCCTGGCTTGATCCTGACAAGTATATCCCTATTGGAATATTGTTTTGAAGCTTCATCGATAATCGTCATCAAATAACCTCTTTCAGTTCAAAAGCCATGCTGAAAACATCGTTTGAAAAGTTTGTCAACTGCGGTTCTGATGCAAACTTAACCAGTCGTGTAAGCTCCCAGTCATATGTTGACCTTTGCAGTGCAGGATCAAGTGACACAAATAGAGGGCGTGTTATGCCGAATTCATAAAAAGTCTGTTCAATGGCCCTTCTGTCACTTCCAGTCATGTATCCAAGACCCAGGCCTGTAAATGTTTTGTAGCTTTGCCGTTCTTCAGCATATTCGGTACCATCGATCGATCTTGCAATAATGCTTGGGTCGATTTGACGCATGGCATAACCTCGGTTTATATCACGCTCCTCAATTTGAGTATGGTCGCCTAGATAAATATATCCAACCTCGTTTCGCACGGGATTTGAGGTGTCACTCACATCGAGACGCCAATATCTGTAACCGCCTGTTGAATTGTCAAGTTGCTTGAAAGCTCCAAAGTCGGATGGTGTTATTGTTTCTTCAAGAGCAGGGCTTGTCCATGATGCAGCAATGTTTTCAGCCTTGATTGTGATTGTTGAATCTTCAGAGATAGTGAATATATCACCGAGCTTGCCAGCAATGCCTACAAACGAGATAGGAGCTGGAAAACCGAAGTCCCATTCAAGTGACCATGAGTTGGAAGTAGGTCGCCACAGCTTGCTTCTGATAGTGTCTATTGCATTGGAAAATGGATAGCCTGACGCCGTTGATGAAACTGTTGTATTTGAGACTGTAATATGCTGGTTGTCAAAGAACCTTACTAGTTTTGATACGCTCATTACGCCAGCCTCCGGTTATCTCTGTTCAAGTCAAGTATGATATTGCCAAACGATTCTTCATTTATTGATAGTGTTGTAGATACCTGTATTGGTGCATTCTGGTTTTGAAGTATTTGACCAAGCATTGTCTGTGTTATCTGACTGTCAGCACCTAGGGCGTTTTGCTGATCCTTGTTCAAAACAACCTCGCCCGATGTGAGGCGCGCAGGAAACGAATCATTGGGAAAGCCCTGCGGAATAACACCGCCACCAGCAAAGGCTCGTCCAAAACCGCCCGTTATCACATCTTCCAAAGTAACACCTTGGAAGCCACCGCCACCACCACCACTGATTCCTAATTTACCTCTGATTTGTTTCACAAGCTCACCAATAAAATCAGCTGCACCTATAATTAATCCCTTGATAAATTCATTAGGTGCTGCGACAAAGGTGTCATAGATATCTTGAAATGTTTGTTCGATCTTTTCAACGTCCAATATTACTTCGCCAAACAATTGACTAAAGATTCTTTCAAACAATCTTTTGGTAAGATCAGCAGTGATCTGAATTGATTTTACCGTAGATAATACTATCCCCTTTACCAATGCCCCAGCAATGGCAGGTATATGCTCTATTATAGAGTCAGTTATAGCAGGCATTGCTGCAACTATTGAATCCACAATTTGTGGCATATTCTCTGAAAGCCCTGATATGAACTGTTCGAAAGCCTCCGGATCACTTGCCAGCTCACCGAAAGCTTCAATGAATTTTCCAGCTCCCTCACTCCATATCGAAGCTACTGCACCGGCAGTGCCGAACAGTGTCTTTTTAGCACCCTCTTCTTGAATGCCTTGAAGCTTTTTCTCGGCTTTTTCCTTTTCAATTTGAAGTTCATCAAATTGTTTCATATCATTCTTTGATTTTGCCAAAGCCTGCTTTTTTTCTATATCGCCTATCTCGTCCAATGTTGCTCTGGTTTGCTGTGTTCCTTGCACAAGTACGCCTGCAATTGTTGTGGCTACTGAAAGCAATGCCTGTGAACCTTGAGTTTTGAAGCTTTCCCAAAATGTGTCAAATCTGGCATCGACAGATACATCCAGATCTGTTGCTATTTTATCTGGGATAGCTTCAAGTCCGTCTTTAAGGTTTTCTACTTCATTTTTACTATCGGTTGCATTGTCCCCAACGCCCTTTAAGGCATCTTCTGTTTTCTCAAGACCTTTGTTGAACTCATCTATAGCGGCAACACCTTTTTGAATGGAACCTGCTATGAACCCGCTTTCGATAGTTTCAGACGCAGTTCGATATGCATTTTCCATGATATCGACTTCGCTTCTCATTTCGGCGAACTGATTCGATACCTCAATGCCTCGTTTTGTGACACCCTGAAGTACCTCATTTGAGACAATGCCTATTGCATTCAAGCCCTCGGCAGTCGCAACAGATGCCTTTGAAATAAGTTCAAGAGGCTTGAGGAGTGCAACTCCAATGCTTGCACCAGTTGCCTTTATCCTAAGAGCGAGAAGGTCAAGATTTCTTATAAACACTTCTATAAATGATCCAGCAGCAACAATTGCAGTGCCTATCAGTGCAGCCTTTCCTGCCATTATTATAAATGCCTTGGTAGGTATTGCCAGTGCAATGCCCAATGTCTTGAGTGCAACTGTCAATTTGCTGATCTGATTGATTGACGCAACAAATGCTATACTACCGAGCACGCCTGCAAAGTATGCAAAGTCTTCTGCCAGATCCCTTACATTCACAGTTTCTATGGCCTTGCGCATTCTGACAAATACTTTTTCGATCTCAACTGCCATGGATACAATTTTAGTACCAAACTTACCTACATCACCGATCAGTTTGCCTATGAATTTGGAAAGATCTTTAATTGATTTTATGACTACAGGATTCTTTGTTATGAAAAATCCCAACTCCTCAAGCAGATCACCCCAGGTATTTGAAAGTTGCTGAACAGCCCCTGAATATGTGTTGACCTTCGCAGCAGCCGCGCCTCCAAACTGGGTTTGAAGCTTTTCAAGAACGTTGGCAAAATCCTTTGATGTGTCGCCTGTTTTCTTTATAACTATGCCATACCGACTTAATGAAGATATGTTTCCTGCTGCAGCCTTTCCCAACAATAATGAAGCTGTTGTCAGATCAACACCAATTGCTGCACTAAGATCAACCGCAGCTGCAGTTGCATCCTTTAAAGCCTCGTTTGACAACTGTCCCATTGATTGGATCAAAGCTGCATTCTGAAGAATTGCTTCATCGCCAACGGTAGTGACCTTTTGAATCGATGATGCGAATTCCTGAAAATCCTTTGAAGCCTGTTCGGTAAACTGTCCTGACAATTTCAAAGATGTATCCAAGGAATTGACGGCATCTTCTTGGATTGAAGCCGCTTGAGTAACCGTTTTCAGGGTGTTTATGACGCCCTTGGCTGCAAAGAATCCTGCAGCAAGTGCTCCAAGCGCCTTCAGGGAAGTGCCCAGGCTTGACAGTGATTTTTCCGCCTGCCTGGTATCTGCACCTACCTTTATTGTCGTCTTTGCAACCATATGTCACCTCTTTTTTGCTTGCTTTTTTGCATCCTCAACTTTGATTTCATCAAGAGTTGAATCAATCACTACAAAAATATCTGATTTCAGATATGGAAGGTCATCAAATGAACTGTGAAACCCTATGCCATTCAATCGCTTTCGCTGGATATATTCTTGAACGAATGACGTAAATTCATGCTCGTTTGTATCCTTCCATGCAATTGCTCTTGTAGCCCGTCTGGCAAGCTCAACTACTTTTTTCCGGTATTGCCACCGATACCGAGCAGGGAAGCAGTTGCACAATCCATTTGCACTTTCTGACAATCCATATCTTCATCAAGTTCATCAAAGGTCTTGTATGTCTTGTGGCCTCTTGTAAGATTGACTTCCTTGTAATGTTTGATCGATGCCTTCAATAGCTTTATTACTACTTCAGGTTTCTTGAAAGCATTTTCTGCAGCTTTTTTATTGCCTGCAAGATCCATTACATTGATACCAATTTGATCCAACATCTCCAGACGTTCAATATTCTTTGCCACGTTCATTGTCACGTGACCATCGAAACCCTTAAATGTAAGCTTTAAATCCATTTTTTTTATTCCCTGTAATTTAGTGTGCAAAAACTATACAAAACTTAGATACATCTCGCCTAGTCCATTTGAAACGAATGGCTGAACTTCAGCTGTAACCCTTGCTATACCATCTTCATCGACGACTTCGATGTTGGTTATTTTTGCAGAAAATGTTGCCAGACAACCTGATTTTCCAGCGTCCCAGTTGGTACCATCAGCCTTCGTGCCAAAAATATAAGCAAACCGTACCGTGTCATTACGACGATACCTTGCAAAATTCTGAACACAATATTGTGGGATGATTGCAGTGAAGCCTATTGTTATCTCACGGGCTGTTATCAATGATCCTGATTGGCCTGATGCTGCACAAATATCATTTATGCTCGCCTTGGTTCCATTGATTGAAACATTGATTGTAGAGGGGTTTATGCAATCTATGTCACTTGATGAATCACCGAAAAGAACCTCTTGATTTTTCGCAGTGAGCGGGCTGGAATTATCGAAAGAAGGAGTATGAGGAGCTCCAAAGTCAAGCTCTGAATCACCATCATATGTCAGTGATCCAGTATCATCGGCGGCAACACTGAATCCAAGCTTCGTTCCAATCGTATTTGCTGCATTTGTTCCTGTATTCCAAAGAATGGAAAGCAATGAGCCATCGCTTGCAATTGTAAATTTGCCAGCACTTGCACCTTTGGAGTTGTAGGTAACTGTAAATGTATCGGTTGACGCGGAGGTGTTGATTCCAGTCTGAAGTGCCAATGCGAGCTCTTCAGGATCTTGATACACTTTCGCTTCAACGCTTGCTGCAAATGTTGCGGGCCCAGTTTCAGTTATGTCAATATAACGTGTTGACGCTGTGATATCGATTGGATTGTTGAAAAAATTGATACCCTCAAGAGAAAAAGAACCATTAACTAGTTGACCTGCATCACCGGTAATATAACATCCAAGAACTCTTGCACCTGATATTGCTTGATGAAGACCACCATTCCCCCAATACATATGAGCGGAAAGGGTGTCGTGTCCAGTGTCAGTTGGGATGTAGGTGATCGCTTTTCCCAAATCTACGCCTGTTCCAGGTGCAGTTGCCAGATCGAAGCCCAAGGTCAAATCATCAGTTGATACTGATTCAATGGGCCTTATCGATCTTCCGTTTGTTCCGTCCTTTAGAAGGAGCGCCTGGCCTCTTTGAAAATTGACACCCTCACCAGAATCAACCTTGATGATTGATACTGTCGATGAAGCAACAGTATCGTATTCAGTTGAGGCAACATCTTCAGAACCAAAAAGAGATTTATACAGCGGGCCTGCTTCAGGTGCAACCCCTTCAGTCTCAGAATGCTTTAAATATGAACTGAACGAAAGCGATGGCGCTGAAATGCCAGGTATCGGCTCGCCTACTCCAATGCTCCCAGTCAATTCTGCATTGTCTAGAGATTCCTTGTTTTCAGTCAGCGATACATCATCCTGCAATTTTGTATAATCAGTATTTGCAGCAGGATCGATCAGCGTACCCTCTGTTGTTTCCGCTTTTATTCCAAGGATTGAATTTCTTGTCGTTATGTTTGTCATTTTTGTAACCCCTTATTCAAAATATTCAGCAGAAATAGCTGATACAATGGTTATTACCTTTCGATCATCTTCAATATACTCTATGCCTTGATCGGTGACATATCTCGCTCGAATCACCTGAACACCATTCAGAACACTTATTTTTTGCAATTCTTTCCAAACCAGAAAAGCATCTTCATAAAGCGCCTTTTCCTGCGTGGCCCTTTCGATTGGATCAGTTTCATGGGCTGTATATAAATTACTCAGAGTAAGATTATATGCCCTGTCAATCGTAAGTTGAACACCATCAAGATATCTCTCTGTGTTCTCACCACCTGCGATCCCTAGGGAATATCCCTTTTCAAGCCTGATTAAATCATTGTCGCCTATCTCATATGCATCAGCAAGCCTGTGATAAGCAGTCAACTTGCTTTCAATGAGCGTTATCAGACCATCATATACCAAAGATCCATTTGACATTATCGACCTACTCTCATCATTGCTGGTGTTTTCTCAGACCTATCATAGTTCCCATTTAGGTTCTGGTCTATACCCCAGTCGCCACTATTCATTGATTCAGTGTAATACTTCCTTGCATCGGCACGGTCTTCTGCATATGAAATTCCGAGACCTGCGAATATTATTTCAGCCGTTTTATGCACGCATGGTATTTCATAGCGCTTTGAATCAAGGATTTGATCTTTTGACAAAATCATGTTTCGACTTTTCAAATCGGTGATGATTGCATCACTTGCAGACACCTCCTGAGTAGTCCAGTCGGCTTTGCCTGCTTTGAACCGTGTCATGATTGATGAATTATTGAACAGCGGGTATTGTGAAAACAAGGCATTGTCATCACAGAATCGATTTCCAATATAGTTGATTACAAGTGCAGAATCGCTTGATGCATCGTATCCAAAACGCATCCAATAAACACTATATACCTTGGTATCTGCGAGCTCTGTTATATCAGAAGAATCGTCTTCTTGATCCCAGCCCTCGTCCTTGTCAACTGTAAAATTGATATTGCCTGAAACCTCGAGAGTATTTGTGCCTTTAGTATAATCAATTATATCTGCAACAGACACCCATGCGTTGTTGTACCAAATATCAATTGTCAGTGTCCCAGCCTGATCGTTTGCCGTCTCGATTTCAAAAAACTTGTGATTGAAAGGAAAAAACGAGCTCACATAAAGATATGTTTTGCAATCCCATGCTCCAGTCGCAGTGAATGGATTTGACCATGGGATAGTGCGGTCTATGATTGTGCCTGCATCATCTATAAAATATCTGTCAAACATTTTAACCAGCCTTTAATATTTGGTTTGAATTGTTGCAGTCACCGTTGCAACGCCCTCGGTCACTACATGCTTGAGCCTTACAAACTGATAAAATATCCCGCTCTTGTTCAAAAAGCCAGTTGATGCACCTGAAACTGTGAAAGTATCCGATGTATCATGATATTTAATATCATCTTGTGATGCCTGCACTGTAATAGTACCAGCAAGAGTGCTTTCAACAGCAAGTGTATGAACACCTGTTCCAGTATCAGTCAGATTTACAGCCGTGCCACCTTGTGTTGCTGATAATTGAATTGTATTTGCATCAATAATTTTTACAAAATAATCTGTTGCAAGGCTCAAGCCAGCGGGTAGAGTGTCCGTTGTTGTACCTCTTACCAAGAGCCCTTCCAAAAAACCATGGCTTTCGATAGCAATATAATCTGTTGCTATAAAAACATTTTCATCAACTCCTTCAGTAGTCTCAGCTGATGTTATGCTTCCTGCACCGCTGTCGTCTGCATTTTTTAATGCAGGATTTGTTGCTGCACCAGTGCTTGCATGTGTCATAATCATAGTACCATCGGCTGCAGTGTCATCGGTTGCTATCAATGCACTGAATCCTGTCAGACCATCAAAAACAAGTTCTGCTGAAGCCGCGAATTGAACCGCTGTAAGACCTGCCGAACCATTGACCTGACTTTTTCTTGCTGAAGGGATAGCTGTCCATATTGCACCTGTAGGCTCTGCTCCAAGTACTGACCCTTGTGTTTCTGTAGTCAAGGTAAAGCCTGTATCACCATCGACTGCATCGGTTAGGGCTTCAATATCCACATTTGTCACCGTGCAAATATCGTCTGTACTTGAAGCAGTGAACTTTGAATCAGCATGAATTGCTGTTTCAAGTTTGCCAGCTATAACTGAAGCTGTATCATCTGCAGCTATAGTTGTTATTTCGACTGATCTAGTTGCGCCGTGAGAAGGTTCCGAGGTGCCGCTGTTATCTACATCAATCCAAAATCCGACGCTTCCTGCCGTATCCTGCAATACAAAATAAGTGCCATCAAGCGAGCCTGAAATATCTGCAATAGCAGTTATGTCTGTTACTTCTGCTATGCCTGCCTTTGACAGAGCGCAACCCCAGGCGTCCCCACCTGTATCATACATCACTATATAGTCGCCGTGCGTTGCTGCAGAAGTAGCTGGAAACGTCAAGGTAGATACCTCTACAACTCCAGTATCAAATGTTTTTGATGTATAAGATCCTGTATCGTCAACCCATGATGCATAAAGGCTATATCCGAGATAACCATAAAGGTTGTAAGATTCTGAATAATTTGTACCTCCAGTCGGCACAATACTTATATCTCGTTCTGAAACACCCATTAGGTAACTCCTTTTTATTTTTAAAACTTAAATTCAGTGTTCATACCACCAGAAATCAACGTCCATGTATCCAGCTTGAACTGCCTTTTTTACCAGTTTGAATAAATATATGGTATTTTGATCGCCAACTATTTCATGGTTGAGACCTGGAGCAACGCCTGTTGCATTTTTTCCAGAACCCATTTTTGAAGCCCAAATTTGAGTGCCATCGGTTGTTACCGTCGGCCCTGCATATGCGACAAGCTCGGCAGTATTGGGACTATCACCTCGATTATTGACAGTAGTTACCTGAGTTCCGTTTACACTGACTGTACCATCTCTAAAAATATATGCTTCAAACTCAACATTGGCATATAACGATACTTTTGCATGTATACGGGTATCTGTATCGGGCGTTATAAACATGAAATAAACTGTTTCATCAGCACCACCAACAAAATCTACAAAATTCTTATAGAAATAATGATTTCCTTCATGCACTTCATGATGATCTGGATCAAGGACTACTGGGCCATTGAATTCTGAATCCAACTCTATATTTCTGTAAAGCCCGCCTTTGCCTTTGCCTGTTATTACAGCCTTGACAAGTCTTGAATCGTCCTCGCCTGAAATATTATCTTCAATCCTATGGCTTGATGCAAGTGCATTGCCTTTTTTTATCACTGCATGAAGTCTAAATTCTGTTTGTGCTATACCACCATTTGTATATGTTATTCGCATATATTGCATTGACGGTTGTATGCTGAATGTTTTGCCAGTGCTTGCAGGTATTGTATAAGTGTCCTCAGTATCCCAGAAGATGCTTTCAACACCATTTACAGAGTGACCTTGTTCGATAACAAGACCATCTATTGCACTTGCCTGATCGGCATAAACAGTTACAAAAATAATGCTTGCCTGCAATACGTCTGTTGCCGTGCCTGGGAAAACTTCATCGATTCCCAAAGGCTCATGGCTTGTATTGTTTTCATCAATCACACCATTGATGCTTATATCAACGCCATCACTTGCGAAAGGGGTTACCTTCAGCTGATTGTTGATCGATTCAATGTTATGAATCTTTCCAGTATGGTCTACATATAGAGTGTTTGGATCAAGACTAGACATCTACCACCTCAAAAGACAGCAAGCTTGAAAAATCAGCTTCGGATGCATTTGGAAGTGAAAACTTGTACCTCTGTTTTCCTACCTTCATTTCCCAGAATTGATTTTCAGCCTGGACGTAAATATCAGCTGTAAACCAACCATTAACATCGGTAGTGCCCAATGTTTCCCATTCATATATATGCAATGCAGTGCTGTTTATAAACCCTTGAAAAGGTCTTATTTGCACTACTTCACTTGCAACCGTACCATCATGGTCATATATATACCCGTCAAAACTGCAAACTGTTAAAACAGGAATGATAGGAGCAAGGTTGTATGTTATCGTCATCACATCAATAGATGGTGTAGTCAAACCATCATCACTGTGCAGAAATATTTTTGCTGTCGAGGCACATTGAGTTGTTATCAGATCACTAATATCACTCACAAGCTCGGCGATGGTATTCGATTCTGCATACGTTCCGTTGCTGTCTTCAGCACTACCACCTGTCACCCATCGATCCTGTGCTCCACAAAGAGCCGTAAATTTAACTAGATCACTTCCAACTTCGGTAACGGTTGTAGATATGTTTTCCCAGTCAGAAGTTCTGAAGGTTGAATTTGGAACCAGTGCAGGGTTGGTTGTTGGATATATTTGGGATGTATAGGTTAAAGTCAATAAGTCTGCTGACATCTGGACAGTACCATCATCAAAAACAATATCCACATTTATATTGTCAGTTGCTGGCAGAGAGATGATATTGGATAATATTTCAGCCTCAGAATTTGATTGTGCATAGGTACCATCACTAGACACCCAACCGGAATTATAATATAAATCATTAATTACATAGTGCGGTATGTTTGCTTCGGTTGTTGAAAAGCTGGTGAACGTCTGTATTTCTCCAGCTCCTGAATAGGAGAATTGTGGTAGCTCTATTTTAGATGTTGGATAAACTGCACTGCTGTAAGTGAGTATTAGATTGTCGGATTCCATCAACGAACTGCCATCCCCGAAAACCAAGTCCACGTTCACTGTGTCCGTCTCTGTAAGGGCAGGTATATTTGTATTAACGTCGGCTTCAGAATTAGCTTGTGCATAGGTACCGTCACTAGATACCCACGCTGCACCGTTCCAATACTCATCATTTACTATATATCGAGGGCTGTTACCATCGGTTGTGGAAAAAGCGGTATAGTCTGAGATACTTCCTAGACCTGCAAAACTAAACTGAGGTAGCTCAATCTTAGACTCTATATACTTATATTCCGATAAGATGTACCCCGGAGTGTAGTTAGTAGTATGTTGAACGGTATCAAACACTACTACGTCTTCAAAATAGGCATCAGAATTCCAAGTACCCCCTGCATTTGCCCCAACTCGGAAAAGACCTATATCCGAGTTTCTAGTTCCAGTAGAGATTAAATCGGATAGGGATAGTACTCCATCGATAAAAAGTCTAGTCTCACCACTAGTTAGATCGGTATTTACTTCGAACTCGTAGGTCACTCCTGAGTTAGGTAACCAAGTATCAGACACATCCAAAATAAGACCACCAGCCTGATCTGTTATGTATAAATGTAGTATTCCTCCACTACCATGATACATCCCTATAGAGTTATCTGTCAGATTATGTCCTTCACAAATTACAAACATACCTCGTATTGTTAGTGGGCCTCCAGTATAATTAGGAGTATATTTAAACCTAAGTGTCAGTGTTTGCTGGCTAGATGCGTTACCTGCTGCGTCATAACTGACGTATTTGGAGGTACCTCCAGTGACATCCAACCGATTACTAACTACACTGGCTCCTCCGGTGGCGGTACCTGTTAGCACCCCCTCACCATAATTTAAATTGATGTCTGTGGTATACGTGCCAACCGACGTTGAATCAGTAGGTGCTTTGTCTTTTTGTTGTACTTTCCCTGCTACAAATTCAGCTTTTGTGTTATCGTAAGTAAACCCCGTATCATTCGCAAAATCCTCAGTGAAAGTCTGTCCTGTGGTAGTTATAAGTTTTTGTCGTACCACCCCAGCAGCAAATTCTGCTTTAGTATTATCATATGTAAAACCTGTATCATCGGCAAAGTCTTCGGTGAAGGTCTGATTAGGATTATCTTGAAGCTTGAGTTGAGCTTTGCCGTCTACAAATTCAATGAGGTCTGTATCATATGAATAATTGCTGGCAGTCGTGAATTGATATGTAGTTATTGTTGTCATGAATCGAAAGCCCCCAAAGCATAGATATAAGCCGTTTCAGAAGATACGATAGCCCATAGGTTATTGCTGTTGCCTCTTTTCACTCTCAGCAAAAAAGGATCTCCAGGCGACAATGGATAGGCATTGGAACCGCCCGCTGTAATCGTATTATCTTCGCCTATCCATATTATACCGCCCGTGTCAAGGTGTTTGATGCTTACGGATTCAGCGTCATCAGGCAAATCAATCAATGTTGCCGTTGTAGTTATCAGTGTCCTGACAGCCCCAACAGAGTTGTATCTTGGATCAATTATTTTTCTGAATACCTGACTGCCTTTTTCTTCAAAGCAGTTTCGATTCAGATCACCAATCGGCGTCAATGACGGCATAGCATCACCTCAAACATCAAACAAATGGAAGGTACCGAAGCACCTTCCAAACAGGGAATAAAAACCGGATCGTTACTCCCGAAGGAGTTAGAACTTTTTAATTTCCCATAAAAATACCATTTTGCCAGTCAACAGTGTTTCAGCTTCAATTGAAAACTGAAGCTTCTTTGTAGCTGATACTTTAACAAATCCCTCTGTACCGCCAGTTGTGGCGTTCTCAGGGATGATAAAAGAACCTATTGTAAAAGTAGCAACGGGCTCTGAATTCAAAAAAGCGTCGGCAGTTTCATCACTCTCTACAGTCAGAAGCGCTGATCCTCCAGATGTAGGTGCGGTTGTAACCTTGACACCAACAAGCTTTACAAGCAAGTCATCGGCTGTAGCTGCAGTCATGACGTAATCGGCAATAGCTCCAGTATCTTCATCAAAATCGTAAGTTGTTTCATAAAATTCAGATGTATTTGAAAATGGTGCTCCAAAACTTCCTGTCTTTAACATATCATACTTCCTTTGTTTGTTTTTCTAGTTCAATTTTATTATTAGATAAATTCTTTTTCTTGACTTGACCAACGGGCCTGTCAAAAAGAACCCATACACCAAACATTTGACCATGAATGAGCCAACCGCCTGGCATAATCGTATGAACATTGTCGATCGCCTTCAGTTGATCTTTCAACTTTTCAGGTGATCGGGCCTCAAAATAATGCAGATTTTCATAATTGTTTTTCATTTTATTCCCTTGAACGATCCATTAATTATGCTGCACTAGTGACCTTGTAACATTTTTTTGCACCATCAATGCTCAATTTGGCCCCAAAAAGAAGGTCAACTGACAAGGTATATCCAAACTGCTTGTTACCATGGAGATCTGAAAGCTTGAATTGTGGCTCCGTTTGAGCGGCATAAAGCAAAGCTTCAGGCAAAAATGCTATGGATGATCCAGTCAGAGGAGCGCTGTCATCTTCATAGTTGATGAATCCGTAACGTTGCTGGCCCACTTGACCGCTGATCCTTGCACCATCTTCAAACCCAAACGTATCTGCGATTAAATTATTGTCAGAAAGAAAATCGCTGTAATAGCCAGGTCCCATTAAATTGTACCAAGGGCTTTCCTTTGACCAATGAGCTTCAGCACAGGCTTGTCGCATGTTTGCCATGATGGTGTTGCTCATTGCTGCAGTTGAGTTGATTGTATGATCAGGGTTTGAGGTGCTTGGTACCATCAAGGAATACAAGTATGTATTTATTTGACGGCCAACATCGTGCATCATTGCTTTTCTTACGTCAGGATTGCTTGAAGGATCGATGATGCTTTGGATTGAAACAAGATCATCAAATTCAATAGCAGATACTGCCCGTCTGTCAGCTTTCAAATCCACTTTTGAAGTTGTGATTTTGTTTGTCTCATATGTATCGGCGTCAACGCCCACTTCTCTGAGATCACTTTGGAGCTCATTTATTTGGGACACACGGACGGTATCACCCTTGAATCTTATTTCACCCTCATACGCTTTTGATACAAGCGAAGGAAGCAAAAAGGATTCCCTTAGTTCTTGCATGAAAAGAGTTGACCATTTTGTTTGGATTTGGTCTGCAACATCTGTCAAACTTGTTTTCGCCATGATAAATAATCTCCAAAATTAAAAATGTGACCTCTTTTTTCATTTGAAGCAAGGGCTCTTATTTGTCTTCTGAATCCCAGTCGACTTCATTTGAGCGTTCCCTCATTTCTTTTGAAGACTTGAGGCTTTTCCATTCACTAACAGTTAATCCCTTTTTGCCTTTGCCGCCTGTATGATTTTGCGGAAGGTCTGTTCTGGGATTTATCAACAATCTTGTGTGTTCAGTTTTGAATTCATTGACACAGTTGTTCAATGAATCATGGTCTATTTGACCCTCATTATCCAAGTTGATCTTTTCTAGATCAACCAAACCGTAATATTTTGATTCAAGCTTGGAGCTTCCCAAGCCCTGCAAAAAACTTGTCAGCTTGTGAGTATCAACCAGCCTTTTTGTCGACTGATCCAACAAGCCCCTGGTCTCATCAATTTCACGCTGTTTTTCACTTAAAACTTCATCAAATTTCTTTTCTTCAATGAGAGCTTTTTCAGCCTGTTCTTGATCCTTGCTTTTGTATACAGCCAATTCAGCCAATGCATCAGAATGCTTGTCTGAAAGCCTTTTTTTCTCTCCAAGAACTTTTTGGAAAGAAGAATAACTAACTCTTTTGTCGTCTGAATTATAACCCACTGGGTCGCCCGCTGGGCTGTTTGGAAGTGTCACATCTGCTTTGTCCGAATCTGTAGTCATGATGGTATCATCCCTATTTTAAAATTGTCAAATTTTTTTAATCAGTTTTTCAATCCTCTTTTCATACTGCCTGTGCATCGCAGTGAAATCCGCCCTGCCTATGAAAAGAAATGGTCTACCCTGTTCTGCCTGTCCTGATGCCTTGTCGTTATTTTTCCTATCCCTCCATCCAATTAGCAAATTTTTCTTTGTAGCACTTATCACAGTCATCTTATTCAGCATGGCACCAGTCAATGTGAGGTTTGACTTGTTGCCTGATGCTGCTTTTGGATGTTTTCCTTTAATCTTTTTTCTGAGTTTTGCATAGTTGTCTGTCACACGCTTGATAGTTCGCTTGTTGCCACCTGCCTTTGCAACGCCCTTGTATTCATTTCTAGTTCTGTTTCGGATCAGTGTTATTGTACGTTTTCCGAGCAATCGCATTTCCTTGCCTGAACTGATGTTTTTTAAAAATGCTTCCATTTTTTTAATCGCAGGATCTTTTTTTGCCATGACTACCCCTCCAGTTCTTCAGCCACTTCTTGTGCGTAATCGTCAAGTATGGGCTGTAAATCCTTTTTTAAAATGTCAAGGAACGGACGAGCCTTGCCAGGTATAGGCGATTTCTTTCCATATGTACCTCTTATATTGCCTTCAGCCTTTCGTTCGTTTTTTGTATTCTTGGTGTACCCCACAACAATCTGTCCGTCTTTTGAAGCTCCCTTGAAGTATCTGATTGCCTCAATCATCGAATGGGTGAGTGCAAGATCAACAGGCCCGCTTGCACTCACTCCTTTTTTCTTTGCATATTGCTTTGTGTATTTTCCAGCCTTTCCAGCCCAATCACGGCTATAGACATTATATCCAAGCCGTGTCCTGTCCTGAATGAACTTTATAACCCTGGATGCAACTTCATGCCTGTCATCAGCGTCAAGGTAATCAGGTATTGCTACCTTCAGTTTCGTTTCCGTCTTGTTCCGTTGGCTCGCCAAAACTTAAAACCTCCTCGTCGTCTTCAATCTCAACCATCAATTCATCGAT
>Ga0233413_10000400_pt1 | contig 21086 bp, 20 predicted proteins | sample Na_anoxic_6_MG_FD_189019 | JGI IMG/M metagenome (GOLD analysis project Ga0233413, IMG submission 189019) | Seawater microbial communities from Saanich Inlet, British Columbia, Canada - Na_anoxic_6_MG | ecosystem: Environmental > Aquatic > Marine > Inlet | place: Canada: British Columbia...
TAAACTGTCCACCATCAATCAGATATACGTTTAAATTTCCTCCTGCATCAGTTGCTAACAACCATTCATAAGAACTAGCCGCTCCATTATCTTTAGATAAAACTCTAAATCTAGCATTGTCATCGCATTTAATCCAAGCGCAAAGACTAAATGGCTCGTCTTGCGAACCATCCGAAAAACTAAAGTCAGTAGAGTTTCCTAAGTCAACGTGATCACTAGTCCCATTAAAGATTCGTGACATACTACCAAACTCTACCGCTGGAGAGGGATTATCATATGAATACTTAGTGCCGTAGTTAGTGCCGTGACTTGTTCCCACAGCATCTAGCACGTTGTCTGCATCTATTAGCCCATGCCCTACTAGATTTGTTGTAATGTTTATGCCGTTGTAGATATCTGAGATATCAGTAGCGGTTAGGTCAGTATCGTAGAAGCGAAAATCTGCTAGCTTTCCATTTAAAAGGGTTGTAACTGATACTTGATCCCTACCACCAAGAACAAGATCTACTGAACTATTATACAGAGAAGATATGCCTGTGGTTGCTAATGTGTTACTTAGTGAACCATTGATATAAATCTTTATAGAATCATTGGGAGTAAATACGCAAGCAACGTGTGACCACTCTAAGGCAGATACCGCGTCTAAAGCCTCTACATTCACATGAAGTTGACCACCTTCTGAAACATAAAATCTTACTTTGCCGTTGCTAGCATTTGGCAGGTATATAGCAAAAGAGGCATTATTAGAATCTGTTGTTGTCCAATGTGTAATTAAATCTTGACCACTCGGACCACTATTTAATGTATTAAACTTTACCCAGCAACAAATAGTCTGCGCTCCTGTAGGAATGTTTGCGTTATCTGCAATGGAAATATAATCATCAACACCATCAAAGCTTCGGCTTCGATTACCAAAGCCGTTAAATGCTACAGACTCGCCTCCGTGAATATATGGATTGATTATGTCCATTAAATCATGTCTGGATCAACTGGCTCTGGCTCTGCGTTAAATATAGTGTAGCAGTGAAGACCATACTGAATCATGTCTGAGTTAAAAATCTCTATTGTAATTAAATGGCTAACACCCAACACATCTTTAACAGAAACCTCGTCAGTTAAAGCCATACCAGCGTGATCAATAAGGCTCTGCATACGAGTAAAAGCGTTCTGTGCTTGCTCTGATACATCATACTTAATACCTCCAATGTCAACATGGGAAGGAAGCTTCGCATCAATCTCCTCTTGGGTCAAATCGACAACCTCAAAGCTTTGGGTTGTTGCGGTCTCGTTAGCTACGTCATAACTTACAGGTAATCTTTTGATTTTTTGTGTTAATGGATCAAAAGTGGGGCGAGTTCCCACAACTTCAATTAACCACTTAATATTATCTGCTAAATTAGGAATCATTTGAGTAAGGTCGTTAGAACCCCACTTAACTCCTGTCATAGGTCTTCCAGCACCATCTTTTAAGGGTGCGGAAGTATTTGTGTCATAGACGGTAAACTTATCTGTTTCTTGAATCGGGTATGTGATAGCCATTTTTTATTAATTATTTAGTTGTTAGTCCCATGAAATAAGCAAGTCGGTATGTAGTCCAGCTGCACCTGCCGTGGTTGTATCCACTTCAAATTCGAACTTATCACCAGCCGAAAAGCTAGTAGGTTCATTCGTTAGTACAGCTGGGGTAGCGGCTGTAGCTGTGCTTGATTCACTTGCATCAATGGTTATTTTAGTATCAAAAATTGTTGTTCCGTTTTTATGTACATCTGAAACCAAGGAACTTCCAGATGTTGCTGTGGTAGAACCTGCGGCTACGCCATGTATTTTGCCGTTTGCTGGTGCATACCATGTAACCTTGACTCCTGTGCTTGCGTCTGCAGTTTCGTTTCCTAGTTTCCAACTGTACCAGTTTTGAAGCAATGAGTTAGAATAAATAATTCTTACGCCCAAAAGTCTAGCGTCTTGAGATGCGGCTGTTGCTCCAGCAGTTGCCCTAGCAACCTCGAAATGTAAAATGTCTCCGTCTTGAGGTGAGCCCCCAACCGTAATCGATTCGGCAGAAATTCTATGTATGTCTCCATTTGCTAGAATAGGATCGTCTAGAGTCGCTGTAGGAGCTGGGAAGGATATATCCCAAGCATCGTCATCACCACCAGCTTGAGCCGCCACTTCCCATTTGACGTTTTCGCCTACTGTTCCACCGTCTACGGTCCAAAATATTTCTGCGTTTATAGTTCCACCGTCCCATTGAGGTGGCATCGCTACTTTTGCGTATAGAGTTTCTGCTGTTGCTACATTATACCAGTCAACAGAATTATTGGTTCCGTTGTCGGCACCTGTGCTTGCGTCAGCCTCTCCATCTTTAGCTAAAAACGCACCAGCGTCTATATAAATAGATGTTTCTGCTGTTTCTGCACTTCCCCCACCGCCTATTCCACCAGCTTCTATAGCATCCAAAGCATCTTTAACCGTAGCTCCTGTAACTGCTGAGTCGTTAGTTATATCTGAAGCAGAATGAGAATGACCCGTAAGCGAATAACTTCCGCTATCTTGGTAAGCCATTGTTCCCAAGATTGGCTTATTGAGTATTTCTGCTTGACCACTTGTGGCGTTCCAGTCGGCGTTAACACCACCTTGACCAGACGTAAGGTAACCAGCGTCATTTGTTAGGACCGATACGTTATCTGCAGGTTGAATAGAAGATCCAGCTAAGGAAATCCTGCTGTCGCCGCCTAAAACAACATCTGTCAAGCCAGCGTCAGAAAATTCATTAACATCGTATTCAGCTGCCGTGCCTAAACCTATTATATCGCTATAGGAATGCAGGTGACTATTTAATGCAAAGTAACTAGTATCTTGAGATGCGGCTGTGCCAAGACCAGAAATATCAGAAGTCGTATGTTGGTGACCAGTTACAGAAAAAGATCCAGTGTTTAAATCGGTTATTTCTGAAACTGTGTGTGTGTGACCTGTCGCAGAATATTCACCAGATTCATATTGAGCTATTGAGCCTATGGTCGGCTTGTTTAATATTTGCGAATCCCCGACAACAGAATTCCAGTCTGAGTTAACGTTAACGTTAGCATTGTCCTGTATACCTCCAAGTTTAATAATGTCAGAGGCATTTGTAAATTTATTATTAGAAGAGGAATCATCAAGATCGTCTGTATCGAGAACAACGACTCCTGTGTAAGAGTTTACGGAGGAAACAGCATTAGAACCACTAGTCAAGTACCCAGCGTCATTAAGCAACAAAGAAACATTGTACCCGCTCTGAAGCGCTGAATCGGCAGTGTCTCCTTGCGTTGATGTAGCGAAACTACTTGAATCCTGCGACGAAGCTGTACCTAAAGTAGGTTTGTTTAGTATTTCTGAATCGCCACCAACAGAAGTCCAATCAGCATTGACATTTACCTCTGCCCCAGAAGCTATTGAATCTAATTTTAATTCGTCAGAAGTTGTAAAACTAGCGGTGGTATTTGTTAATACCGAATCAAGAGGTTGATAAGCCGCAGAAATCTGGCTAGAACTTAATATTGTAGCGTCAGTTACAACGTTATTTAAACCAGTAAGGGTATTTATATCTCCAGGCTGTATAGCGGAGTCTGCCAAAAGACCTTGCTCTGCAGTAGCGTAAGAGCCTGTTAAAGAGGATGATAGATTGTTTAGAGCTTCTGTGACATTTAATCCAGAAACGTTGGAATCATTTCTAACATCTGTAGATGGTTGTTTAGGGTAAGACGCTAAAACTTGTAAAGAACCGTTATTTTGTTGGCTTTTTAAGCATATGGCTATTGGTTGAGAGTAACCACTTGTAGGCTCAACTCCTGTAAGTAGCCCAAGACCATCTACATAGAGTATCTCTCCTTCGTTGAAAGCTGTAGTGTTTACATGATCTAAAACACCAGCTGTAATTATATTACCAAAAGATCCTTGAGGTATATCCTCTTCAGCTAAACCTATCGAAACGTCTGTCAATTGGTTAGACAAACTAACATTAATAGCATTTTGTCCTACGTTGAAGCTGTCATATTTGACTGGTTGACCTTTAAGTAAGCTTTCGTCTGCTTTGACCTTGATATGTAACTGGTCAGCATGTATTAGGTTACTTGCATCTGTTAGTGTTTTATTCGTCAACGCAATAGGACCATCAGCAAGGTCAGTAACATCACTCATCAAATGAGTGTGTATGGCTGGGGCAAAGTCAGTAATGTCTGATCCTGCCGCTGTGCCAGCATCACTTATATCACCCAAGAGATGCGTGTGGGAGGCGGTAGCGAAGTCTCCCGTATCGGCAGCAGCGGCAGTGCCAGCGTCGGTAATGTCAGCCAAAAAGTGTTGATGATTTACAAGAGCGTAACCAGATAAGTCTATACCATCGATAGCTGCTTGAGTAGCCGTGCTGACAGGCTTGTTTAAATCAGAAGTGTTATTTACATTCTCTAACCCAGCTACATCAGCCTGTGTCAAAAGAATGTCCCCAACTCTGCCAGCTACAGAGGTAACAGCGCTTGCAGCCAACTTATTCGAGACCTTTACGGTTCTAATTGGACTGTTTAAATTGGTTATTGTTACTGTTATCGGTTCAGCCATTAGTCTGTTATGTGTCTGCTTGTTTTAAGATACATGGTTTCAGTATAGTAAACTGCGCCACTAGGCTCTACGAACTTAATGTCATATTGCAAGCTGTAATCAGCTGGCAACACTAATGTTTCGGCTGGTGTAGCAGAAATGCCTACAATACCGCTAACAAAGGACCCGCTATCAATAGCAAAAGATAAAAGCCCACTAGCACCTGGAGAATCCTTTAAATCGCTGCTAACGCCCCAACCACTTAGGTTTACAGCTATATCAGACTCATCTAAGCAAGTGATTGTTTGCTCAAAGGTGGACCCTCTTTTGATTTCTGTTAAAGTTTTTTCTAAATCACAAGACATCTTATATGTTAATACACAAAATAGAAAGAAGCTGCGTCTTCTTTTGATAAGTCAGGGAAGTTTTTTCATTCTGCAAAATTAACCTCACTGTAAATCAACTATTATTATAGTTTACTCATCAATCTTTTTATATAACAAATTCTTTCTAAAGTAGTTTTCATTTATCCAAATATCATTGCGTCTATCTGTTCGAATATATTTAAAATTTTGTTTTTCTAAAATAGATTTACACTTCTCCCAATTTTGGTGATAACTTTCAATAATGATAATATAAACAGGAATGTCCCAGTTCATTGTTTCTAATACTTCATGTTCGCACCCCTCTACATCTATTGAAAATAAATCAATATACTGAATATCACCTTCTTTCAATATTTGATAGAATGGTTTTGCTGGAACTGTTATAATTGCTGAATTTTGATGCCACCGATTTTTAAAAGCCTCTGTCGTATTGCTTACGACACTACTCACTAAAGGTTGATTAGAAACATACATATCAACTTGTGTTTTAATTTTCGATATAGCAAAGTTAAAGCACTTACTATCGGGGCGATTGAGTTTTAAGTGTTGGAATTGTTGTGGATCTGGTTCAATTAACACACCAGAAAATCCCAATGATTTTTCAAACATACATGTATTAGATTGTTTAATTCCATCCACCGCTCCCAATTCAACAAAAATACCATCATCTGTTTTTTGATTTATATAATTTTCGAAAACAAAAACATCTTCTTTATTTAGGCTATACGATTTCATTATAGTTTGTTGTTAAATCCCTTTAGTGTTAATATCTCTGAGCAAATAAACTTATCGTCTACTCTCTCTAAATCAAAATCGTTTTTGTATATCTCTATACACTTAGCTAAGAGGAACTCTCCAAAGCCAAATCTTGCTGAGTGTTTAAAGAATGTATTATAGAAGTTTGCAATGTTTGCTTTCATACGAAGAACTCGTTCCTTATCCTCTAAGAGAAGCTCCACTTGCTCATGAATATATTCCATAGAATGCTCTCTTAAATCAAACCTCAACATATAATCATCTACATTCTCAAATATGTTTTCCCATCCGTAATAATTCATAGACGAAATCATAACAGGTATGCATCCCGCCATAATAACATCGAAAAAACTGTTTGCAAAAGTTTTGTCTCCTCTTAGAACAAAGGATATATCAGATTTAGATAACTCTTCAATGTAATCTGTATATATATTTGGTGATGTTTCGTTTTGATAGACATTTGACGTAAACTTAATTATATTAAATCTATCGTCATCAACAGTATTGTAAAAATCATAGAGCTCTTTTCGTGTTGCGTGTGAAGAGATACGACCACACCAATAAACTCTGTTATGAAAATCTGTATTTTTAATATTATAATCTAGCCAGTATTGTGGCTTTTGTGATACTGAATTATGATTTGTAGGACCAGAGGGAGTTGATATAATATATGGCTTATTACAAATATCAAGAGGTGAAAAATAAAAATTCTGAAGGTCAGGCAGATCTATATTGTTATCAACACAAAAACCATTTCTTAAATTCCAACCAGTCCTAACTCTTTTAACACCGTTTAATAAGTAAATATTATTTTTATTAAATTTTTCGCTCCCATCTCCCTTAATAACAGAGAAGTCTGCTTCATCCTCTGAATTAACAAACTTAACCCCGTCGAAGGAAATGTTTCCAAAATAACGTTCTTTTACATTAGGCTTACAAAAAATCAATATCATAACCAAATTCATCTATCACCCATTTTTCCTTTTCTGCAACCATATCAATAAGTTCTTCCGTATATAATTCTTCTTTAATTATCCTTTGATTGACTGATTTATTTTCGTGCAGAAGTTTTGGCGTTTGTGTAATGCCGACGGATTCGCAAAACTCATTAAAATCATTTGATATATTTTCCAGTTGACCAATTTTATCCATCACTACATCACCATTGATGTCAATTAAATATTTTTGTTGTTGTGGATACTTCTCTATAATTGAAGTTAAAATTTGTAGGTCTGTTTTTCCATTAAAAAGATCAAGAGTATTCTTTTTTTGTTTTTGTCGATTGTCGTTCAGAGGTTCTTTGGTTTCCTGATAGATTTTTAATTTTGTTTTGTAGTAAGTAAAAAAAGAAAAATAACGATCCCAAGGATTTCTTACAACGCTGAATTTGAAGTATCTGTTAATGTCCCAACCCTCTTCTTTAAAACCCTCAACAACCTCATTCATAGCGCTGTGATGACGGAATTTTATTTTACTAGAAATAGGCAAGGGAGTACCAATTACATCAATGACATTAAGCTTTCCCAAGGACTTTCTTAATGACTTAGTCCCAGTTTTTTGTATGTTTATTATTAGAAATTTATGTTTATGTGATATTAACATATTTGTTATATATTTTATAATCCCATTTAGTTTGATTTAAGAAATGGTTTTTTGTTTCTTCGTCCAAGCTTTCGAATGGGTATTCTAATTTATCTTTTGTCGTATTCGTATTAATTCTTAAGCCGCGTGTTATTTTTTTATTTAAAAAGTCTTTTATGTCTAAACCTAAATTATAACACTCATTAAATATTTTCACGATAACATAATCAACATCAGAAATATCAGACACCAACATATTATCTAAGATATTACATGTTTGTTCATAATGATCTTGAGTAATAATTTCTGGATCTGGGACATTAAGCAAGTTATGAATTAACCAAGATCCTTGTAACTGAGGAGAATTTAGATGTTCAATAAATGTATTACTATCATAAGCTCCGTGTGATGGTTCGTGAGCAGACTGTGATGATTGAAGATAACTAAAAAGAGAAAGTGTTCTGCCGTAAGGTTCTCTTAAGAACATAAATTCGTAAGGCTTTAGATTGCGAGGAAGGTTTTTATAAATGTAGTCCTTATAACTACCGAAGCTTCTAGCACATATCTCTACGAAATACAGGTTTAAATCATCAATATTAAAATCATCGTAATCTACAAATAAAGTTTCGTGGGAACCCCCTCTTTTATATTTATCACTTAAAGGCGTGTTTTTTGCAGAACATGCCATGCGATACAATATATACTCACCTTTCTTTACTATTATGTTTAATATAGTGTCATTATCAAGCAATCTTAGTCTAACCAATTGAAATGCTAGATTGTAAGCATAAGTCCCAGCGTTCTTGGGAATATGAAAAAACACTGGCAACCTAATATCCTTCATACGATATTATATGATGAGTAAATATTAATTCTACAAAATAAAAAGCCCCGCATAAAGCGAGGCTTCAATATAGTTTTGTAGGTATTTCTTACTCTACCAATGATGCGGCGAGGAATATCGCGTCAACCTCCTCATCCGTAAGACCTAACGCTGCTTGCATTGTTGCTATACGAACATTGTCGCGCCTAAAAGTGGAAGCATGTTGCCACCAATCATACATTTTCTTTTTATCAACGACTTCCTGATCTGTAGTTTCAGGCATTGCCGCAATAATTTCGTCAACTGTATCATGAAGACCCTCGTCAATCAAGGCATCTCTCATTTGGATGTTTGTAACTTCTTCTATAGACGGTTCGACAGTAGTCTCTAGTTTCCAACCATATGATTCGGCTGTAAGTTCTCTAACGTAATACTGACCTTCTGGTGCGTCGTCTGGCATTGGAAGGTTCTCGACATAATCGTAACCATCTGGCGTAGGTGGCGCGGCAGCATCTCTAGTCAAGGATGATGGCAAACCATTAACACTTGAGTATTCGAGCTTTAATGGGCTTAGTTTAATTAATTGATAAGTTTTCATTTTTTTCTTTTTTAAAGTTAATTATGTTACATCACTCATATACAAGTACTGATCTGATCCATCATCATACCAACATACAGTGCCAACACCGCTCCCAGAAGCGGTAATAGAAGCTATATCAGCAAGATCGCCAACCAATACAGTTTGGCTGGATGAGAAAGTCCAAGCGGCAGTGTTGTCTTGTTTGACAACCACCAATCCAGAATCCCCAGAAGTGGAATTGGTAATAGAGAAACCAGTTATATCTTCTGTAAGAGTGGTAGCTGCGCTATAGCCGCCTGTAACGTCCAAGGTGAGAACACCAGCTGACGAGCTAATTGATTGTTGAGTGAAATGAGGTTCGATTGAACCAAGTCTGTTTTCTGCATCAGTAGCATTAGCATTGAAGATATTCCTAAATGTTAAATGCGTTGCTCCGCTGACTGGTATGAAATTTTGTTGTGACATGATTGATTTTTTCCTTAGTTTTTTATTTTATTATGTGACACTACTTACAAAAAGATAGTTCTGTGTTCCGTCATTATACCAACCAATACCACCAGCTCCAATGCCAGAAGCTGTGATTGACGCTATGTCAGATAAGTCACCCGCTAAAACCTCATAGCTACTTGAAAAGGTCCAAGCTGCTGTATTATCCTGATCTACAACTATAAAGCCAGAGTCTCCAGTAGTTGTATTTGTAATTGAAAATCCAGTTACATCCTCAGTTAAGGTCAAGGATGCATTACCTCCAAGGGATGCGTCTAAAGTAAGCAAGGAAGAGGAGGAACTGATTGAGTTTTGTTTACTTTTCGTTTCAAGACCCAAAACTCTTGGATATGAATCATCAAAATTAGCATTAATCCCACTCAACACATCTTCGTGAGTTGTTACCCCTGTTTCTATTTCTATATGGTATGGTGAAGTCATTTTTTAAATTATTGTTACGTTTCCGTTTTCGTCTGTTTGTGTCGCTGGTTTAGTAGCGGCTTTAGCCAAGATGGAATCAACTTCTTCTTGCTTTCTTCCTGAGAGGACGTTGTTTAAATAGATAACTGTCTGTTCGTTTATGTCAAAAACTTCAGAAGCATCTTCCCCCAATGCATCCAAGACATCTTGAGGGTTGCTATGACCCCAAACAAGATCCCAGCCTTCATTCCAAGACTTGATTAGTTCTTGGGAGATTGCTGAGTTCAAAAATTTTATTCTAGCAGCTTTTCTTTCTGCGCTAGGCTCTTGTTGGTTATTATCTAAAATGCTCATTTTATCCTTTAATCAGTTTTCCATATGCAGTTATTATCCCATGTATGTTGGTTCTGCCATACAGAGGTACAACACTCTTCCCAAGGGCAGTCGTCGTCCCATTTTACAGAATCTTTCCATAAAGAAGTGCAACAACCAACCGCAGCAACCGCTCTTCTGACGGCTCTGCCAATTACATTGCCAGGCATTCTTAGAAATCTCATTTTTCTTTATTTAGCGTTATAAACAATAGCGTCCCCACTTATTTCTATAGTAGTCCAATGACCGACAATACAATCCCCAAGGGTAATGGCAGATCCAGATAGATTTTCTATATTTCCTATTGTTCCAGCCCCGATTGTACAGTCATCTAGAGCATGAATAGCCATGAATTCACCCGTTATTGTTTGGGTGCCTGTGACTCTTAAGCCACCATAACCTCCTAGTTGTTTTACAAGACTTGATTGTGTTGATGCAGACATACAAATACATACACACAATTATTGTCTATGGCAAATATTTAAAGGATATTCTACCCACTTTATTAGTTTCGTCAGAAATGAAACCAGAAATCAAAACTCCCTTATCGCACATAGCTACAGATTTGATATCAAAAAGATACTGACTGCCTTCGAATATTGTACTTAGTATCTGATTTCTTTGTGTGAAAACAAACTCTTCGAACTCAAAAATAGAATCTTCAAGGTGTTTGGTTGTCGAGTTTGTTCCTATTACTTTGAATTTTAAGTTTTTCACAATGAGCAAGTATTGATTCTCTATTTAGATACACAGAATCGTATTCAGAATGCTCGTTTTCTTTGTAGGTCATAGCTTTTATATATCTTTTTAAAAATATTTTATAGCTGTTCTTTTTGCTAACCCTGATTACCTCTCCTTCTATTTCTTCAACCTTTAGCTTATCCAAGGCATGAAGGCATAAATCGTAAAAACAGTTTCTCATTTGAGAAGGGGATTGTTTTAGATTTGTATTTGGTAGGGCGAAGTGAAGCTCTATGGAGTCATTGTTGTTTTTCTTGAAAAAAGCAAAGAACAAATACTCACCTTCAGGAGAAATGGAGCATAAAGAAAGTCTGCACTCATGTTCTAGACTTTTTACAAAATTTTCAGAAGCAACACTTCTAAAAGATATTGACTTATGAATGTCTATAGAGCTAAATGGTGACGACTCTATGCAATACTTTTTTATAATCGTATTGCATTTTTCATTACTAAAGTCTACCTGCTCAACCCTCATATCTACTTCTTTTCTGAAGAATATATAACTTTAGAGTTGGTCGTACACCCAAGGCTGTCGATAGTATCTTCTTTGACAAGACCTTTTAACAAAACCGCGCAATCAATAGCCCAGCAACGAGAATCTTTCAGTTTAGACGAATAACTCTGGTGATACCTGCTTTTTTTGTCGAATACTCTGTAAATAACGTTTTCCATGTTGCTATATTATACATAGTAAAAAGATTATTGCAATATTTTTTTTACTTAAGTTAAATAGGTCTTTAAAAATCAATAAAATGTCATAAAATAAGATTAAATGTGTAACTTGTTTTATGGGAGAAGGATCAAATAAAATAGCAAGCTCTCTATTAAGTCTAGAGCCATCAGCGATTATTGATTTGTATATCATATACCCAGATATCATCAATAGTCCTGAGTCTTTTGCACCCATCCATAACGGCTCTATATTTGAAAAAGGCGTTATCTGGCAGGGAACCACCTATATACCTGTCGCTATTGAGATAGATGGCTTCGAAGTTAACGCAGACGGGAAGGTTAATAGACCCAAAATAAAAATCTCTAATAAGGATTATTTTGTAACAACTATGCTGAAGAAGCATAGCGATTTCAAGAACGCGAGAATAACCAGGAAAAGAACACTCGTTAAGTTTCTGGATGACGAGAATTTCGACGGAGGCAATCCTTATGGAGAATCTGATTCTTCAGCTCAGATATCGGAAGAGCAGTATGTTATCTCTCAGAAAAGCCAAGAAAATAAAATATATGTAGAGTTCGAACTAACATCTCCTTTGGACTTAGACAATTTTCAAGTCAATAGTAGGAGAATAGTTGGTAAATACTGTTACTGGAAATACAGAGGCGACGGATGCCAGTATAATGGATCTCCTATTCAAAAAGAAGACGGTAGACCTTTTGCTGATATTTATGAAAAACAAATACCAATAACAGGTTTATCTACCCAAGAAGAATACAGTAAAGAAGTTAATTATACAACTGGAGATGTAGTATTCACCAGAAATAATAGAGTCAGGGTTTCTGACCCCAAAGGTATAGACCCTCCAAGACCCCTACTTAACTATTATGTAGCAAAAACAGATGTAAGAGGTTTAAATCCAGACGATAATCCAAATTTTTGGGACAGAGATGGATGCAACAAAAAGCTTTCATCCTGCAAACTTAGATTCACATCGGACCAAATAGTTACTAGATTCGTTGGGACTGAGGAGGTTGAAAATATTATAGCAAGCATAAATTCCCTAAACAGTGGTACTCCAGTAAGTATTGAATTCAAGCCTGACAAAGAACTGCCCTTTTTGCAAACACTAAGTGGTACTGGTGGTTGGACTATGGCTTATAGTTTTGTGCGGAACCCTGGCATATCAAGTAAGGGACAGACGTTCTATCTAAATACAAACCCAAATGTTTATAATGGATTAGAAATGACCCACTACGACAGATCTGACACCGATTATTTATACTACAGAGATTCAAATGGAACGAACAGATACATAGGCGTTAAACCTTATGACGAACCAACTGTAGATGGTCGAAAAGGCTATAAGTTTGTCACTAGGGTGACCCCCGAAAACACAGAGCTTTCTCATTACAACCCGAGAACTAAAGTCAGGACCAGAGGAGTCAACGGTTACAGCCAAAATCAAACTTACAACTTTTTTAAGGTTTTAGCCGTAGATAAAAATTCAAATTGGAACACAAGTTATACTCGCAACGGTATTATTAATACTGAGGTAGAAGGGATTTGTTTTTGGGATAGAACCTTATCAGACGAGGAGATAGATATTCTATATCGTAAAATGGACAACGGTGCTTTAAGAATGAGACCGCATTCAGAATTTGCTGATAGCCAAATACCAGCAGAACAAGCTATATTAAATGGTCTTTTAGCTTGGTGGGATAAGCCTTTTGCCTTAGAAGGTAAAACAGGGTTTGAAGATAAGAGTAACGAAAAAAACGATTTGATATACAGCGGTAGTAACAATAATGATCAACCTTTTAGGGTTCTTTACAAATACAACTACTCAGTAAACCAAAACGTTTCTACACAAGAAGAATTATCCTATCTTCCATTCGGGGGTTTCCCAGGAACTGACGGTTTCGGGTTCCAAAGAGCATAATGAAATGAATAAAGAATCTTTTAAAACAAAAAACGAAAAAAGCATCCTTCTAAAAATAAAAGAATGGTCAGCTTCCAACTTCTCGCAAGAAGTATGCGGATTAGTGGGGGAATCAGATGGTAATCTAACTGCTTTTTTATGCGAGAACAAATCAATATCTCCAAGAGATAGTTTTTCGATAGACCCTATGGAATATTTGCTTTTCACAAAAAATTATAAGCCTGTGGCAGTTTTCCATAGTCACGTTGTGGGTGACGAGACTGAATCAGAAAAAGATATCATCATGTCTGAGAACAGTTGCTTGCCTTTCTTTATTTATTCACTAAACACAAAAAAAATAAATATCTACTCACCAAAAAGAAGCATCGCTAATCGAGAAACCATAACAAATTTTAAAAAAGAAAATGACTAAGATAGAGATACACGGCTTATTGGGTCATGAATTCGGAAGTTCTTTTTCTATGGAAATCGATAAAGCTTCGGACATTTTTGAAGCAATAGAAGTTAATAGAAAAGGCTTTAAAAAAAGAATATTTGAACTAAGTAGAGCTGGTTTTGATTACTGCATTGTTGTCGATGGTGAGAAGTTCATGGACACCAGCAAGAAGAGCAGAAAGCAGAAAGCTAGGACTATAGAATTAGTACCTATTATAAGCGGTAGGGGTGCTGTTTTCGCGGCAGCTGTTATTACGACCGTCGTTAGTACAGCTATTTCAATAATGCTTATGCCAGATCCGCCGAAGCCACCAGAGATAAGCGCAAACGCAAAAGCCTTAGAGAAATCATTCACCTTCTCTAGCGTCGAAAACAGGGCAGCTCAAGGAACTCCTGTTCCCGTTTGTTATGGGGAACTATTGGTAGGCAGCGAGGTTATACAAACATGCCTAAAAACATACCCTCAAAACCAAGAAACATTTAAGGCATTCAGAAGAAACGCTTTGGACTCTACCACTACGCAAACAAGGTCTTCTAGCCAATTAGAAAAATAAAAAATGAAGCATTTTGAAATAAAAAATAGTATTGCTGGATCAAAAGGAGGCTCTAAGCCAAAACCTCCAGTTTTAAAACCGCCACAGATTGGTGATTATTCTGTCGCTGCATCTTTTTCTTATTCAGAATCAGTAGATTTAATTTCAGACGGACCTATAGAAGGGTTGGTCAACTCGAACGGTTACGTATTAGACTCTTCATCCTACATGCAGGGGGTTTATCTAAATGACGTACCAGTAGAGGTGACCAACGAGAACTTTGTGCAAAGGTATGACGAGGCTATTCAAGAATTCGAACCAGAAGCCGAAGGCTACATAAATGATTATATAGATCTTGTTAAGAAATCTCATGAAATACTTGAAGATTATGAGGACGCATTGTATAGTTTTACATCTTTAAAACACGCAATGGTAGATGTTTATTCCGATCGGAGATATTATCGCGGGTCCTACTCAAGAAGCAAAGTCGTTGGTCAAGAACTCAAAACATACAAATACCAAAACCCAATAAAGCAATCGTCCAATAAAGTTTTAATATCTCAATTCATAAACCCTGGACTTTTTAGTGAGGGTGGGAAAAGAGTTGACTTGGCGGAAAATCAATTTGCTTGCATCGACATATCTTCGGATGATGGTTACAGTGGAATAGCCGTAAGGTACAATAATAACTCTGTCGTCACCCTCGATAAAGCTAGAGAAATTCATGCAGAAGAATCTTTGGCAGCAAAAGCTCAAAGTTACAATAGATCTTACAGCAACAGCAGAACCAAAAACTATTTTAGTAATTATACCAAATGGTCATATTATTTAAAAAACCACACTATAGAACAAGCAAAAATTTACTTTGGGGTATATGACAAAAGGGACGACCTTAAAGCAAGGAAAATAGCGTGTGGAGGTACGATTTTCTTTGAAAAGCAAATTAAGGATGATCTTTTAAATAACACTCTGTACTCAGAGATATGTCTTCAATATTCAAACTGGTCAAGATCTTTAGACTCCAATCTACAAGAGGGGGTTTATAGAAAAAAAATATCAGATGGTATAGATCAACTTATTAATCAAGTTAATGTAAATAAAACACGAAGCCAAGGTCTAAGCTCTGAATATTTAAGATTTTCCTTAGATCTTTTAGGTGTGAGCGCAAATATAAATCAAGAAGACGGGTCCATAGCCGAAATAACAAGAGAGGAAATATCTAGGTTTGTTAAGGACACCTTGTCCATAACTGACGATAGGGAGGCTTTCGATGAATTCATACCTCCTTACTCTTTTGCATCTTTTAATGAAGACGAGGTTATAGAAGGTTACGATCCAATTTTGCATGATAAAATTTTTAGAGATCCTAATTTTGTAGAGAATATAAAACCACAGACCACATACTACAATGGAGAAAATTTCCATTTCGGGGACAAATATTACTCAGTTAATATAGCGTCTTTGGCGACTCCTGCTTTGGTAGATAGTGCGTATATAACATTAAGAGCGGCTGAAGCTTCAATAGTAGAGCAAGACGCGCCGACCAGAAGTGTAGAAGAATCTTACTCAATTGAGCCTAAGTCTTTGGTTTCTAGGGGGGATTACCTAGGAAAAAGATTGAACTTTTTAATACCAAACCTTGACTCTGATGGTATTTGGGATGGAAAAGTAAAAGGTTTTTACATGGAGATATTAAATGTCGATAATAATAGGTCCGCAGAAACTATAAATAAAAGTTCTAATTCAAAATATAGCAGGAAACCAAGTATGCGAGAATACGGAGTTTCTAGAAAAGGATTCAGCAATAAAGCTATAGATTACTTCAACTTCCTAATGGATAAAGAGGAAATATCTTACAATAAAAACATAGATGGTTTAGCTGTATTCGATATATCACAAAGAATAGATGCAGTCAGAGGAGCTAAGAAATACAATTACTCCAATGTCATGGTCGAATTTAGAAATGGAAGCCAGATGCAAGACCCTCTTGCTTACTTTAGGAATATTTTTATTGATCACTATTATAATTCCAAACTGATTGGACCTTTTGCTGTAAGAGGTGCTTTAATAGCAAATCGTGCTGGAAATGTTAGTACTGACTATCTCAGTGTTCAAAAATTATCAGAAACTAACGATCTGAAAAAACAAGACGGTATAACTCCGAAACTTAACTTCAATCGCAATTCCATACCCCCGATGAAAGATGACTTCAGACTTTCTGCTGCGGAGGGAAGCTCTGATTACAGAAATGCAGAAGGAGAGGGAGGAGGAAATAAACCTTATCATGCATGGAATAAATCAAAAATAGATTATGATGAAAAAGCCCAACCAATAACACATATTGTAGAAAATCCCAATACCTCATCTTGTTTTATAACTATTTCTGTAGAGTCTCTGCTTGATACAACTGAAGACACCAAATACAAAGGAGGAGAGTTAGGTTCTAGAATCCCAGCACCAGTTAACATATTGGTCGAAACAGGATTGATAGACGAACAGGGTTCAGAGTCTGTTTTCGTTCGTAAGTTTTTTCAAATAGTTGCTTTAGTGGAAACACCCAACTACATGGACATAGGAAACCCTGACGCAAAGGATTCAATATTAGAATACAAAGATATAAGAGAGTTGGAGAGAGATATCGAGACTGTAGCGCAAGGAGGCATAGACAAACCCTTTCTGCTTCCACCTCTCCCTTATTCAGAACTATCTGAGGATACTGAATATAGAGAAGATTTAAAACAAAGGAGGTACATTAGAGTCATTAAACTATCTACAGAGTCAAACTCGACCTTAATAAATAAAGATATGTCTTTAATTAAGGTGACAGAAATAATAGATTCACAATGCACTTATCCTTTTTCTTCTGTGGTTGGTTCTAAAGTTGATTCTAGAGTATTTAGTGAAATACCTAAAAGAACATATAGAGGTAAATTTAAAAAAATAAAAATACCATCTAATTATTATCCGACATTTAAAAACGGAAGAGACAAAAGATATTTTAAGACAATATCTGATTTTGAAAACACATCGAACAACAACAAACAAATATACAAAGGGGACTGGGACGGCACTTTCAAATTTGCTTGGAGTGATAATCCAGCTTGGATTCTATATGATATGTTGACTTCTACAAGATACGGATTAGGAGAGCAGATTTTCGAAGAACAAATAAATAAGTGGGAGCTATATTCCATAGGTAGGTTTTGCGACTCCGTAGACGAAGAAGGTTTTTTCGTGGGAGCTTCTGACGATAGGGGTGGTTTAGAACCAAGGTTTAATTGTAATATAGCGTTTACTCAGGGAACTAAAATATTTGACGCAGTAAATTCTATAGCCGCTATATTTAGAGGTATAGTTTACTTTAAAAACTCTACTATAAGTTTCTCTGACGATAGAATAAAAAGCCCAATAGCTCTTTTCACTAACTCTAATGTTCGAGACGGTTTGTTTTCTTATTCTAGTTACAAAAGAGATGAGAAATTTAACGCAGTAGAAGTCTCATACAAGGACAGATATGACGACTACAAGTCTAAAATGGAATACGTAGAGAACGAAAAAGATATTTTAGAGAGAGGTATATTCAAAAAAGATATAACCGCAGCTGGAGTAACATCCAAAGCCATGGCTAAGAGGGCGGCTAAACACATAATGTATCAAACGACAAAAGAAAACGAGTCTGTTATGTTTGAGGCTGGTAATGAATCTCTGCTTTGTAAGCCTGGAGATTTGATAATCGTTGAAGACGACCTTAAATCTCTGAGGGATAATATAGGTAGAGTTTTAAGCGTCGACCCTACAGAATGCTCTATAAGAACATCCGCTCCTTTTGACATATCAAAGAATAAAAATGAGGTTACTGTTTATTTGCCAACTGGAAATTTATCTAAATCAGACCTTGATCTTGAGGCTTCACTAAAAAGAAAAAGAGTTACGGATTTTAAAATGGATATAGATCCTTCTTATGCTGATTTTAAGAATAAATTCGATTCTCTTTATAGGTTTGATAAATACGAAAATGGTTATGACTACTCATACATACAAGACAATATAGAAGAGGAACTCTATGAACAGTATGCTTCTTATACAGGTCTAGACAATAGGTTTATATGGTTTGATACTGAGGCTACTGGATGGGTTTTCTCAACAGGTAAGGCTTTTGAGAAAAGCAATGAATACAACCTTTTTATATCAGACACTGGAGACAATACATTCAATTTTAAATCTTTATCAAGAGGGGTTTCTGAATCTGTATCGGGCTTTGTATATGACGAAAACTCAACAGCTAAAAGAAGTGGCGTTGCAGAAATAAACTTTTCTGGGGCATTTAAGACTTTTGATAGTTTGTTTGATTTGGATTATCAAGGAGGTGTTGAGAATGAAAAAATAAACGTAAACGGAAACACACAAATAAGGACTTTCTCGGTCACTGGATGGGGCGGATTTAAGGGGCAACAAGCAGAAGAGTTTGGAGATAAGCTATACATAGACAAGAACGACACAAACTCTAGCTTGCTTAAGTTTATTCCTGAGGGGTCTACTTATAGATTTCAATCAAAAGATTCAGAAGACCAGGTATTTAAGATAAACAGCATAAAAGAAAACGATAATTATTCTTACAATATAATAGCTTCTAAATACCACTCTGGAAAGTATGAGGAAATAGAAAAAGGTGACAAGTCGGCTCAAACAGATAATACATATGACGATTACAATGTAAACGATTTGAAAATAAATAATGTTAATTACATAACACTAGAAAGTCCAGATGTAGAATTAACTTTAGAAACGGAAAATGAGGAAGGAAAAGATTTCTTCTCTTTGGTAGCGGAATGGGAGCCTATAGCTGACGCTACTGGATACTACTATTACTTTGAGGAACCTAATGGATCTTCTAGCGAGCCATTGACTACCTCCTCAACGGTTGCCGTTTTTGAGCCTCGTTATATAGGAAAACACAACTTTAAAATACAGGCTCTTTCTAATATATTCAATAATGAAAGTTATAATAAAAGATTTTACGACTCAGAACCTTCTTCTTCTAATTTATTAGTAGAAGACATAAACGAAGAAGGCGATGAAGAGCAGGAGGAAAATGAAGGTACTACTTTAGCTGGTGTAACTATTGAATAAAAACAAAAATAATATATTATTAATAACATGTCTAATTGTTGCACACCATTATATGTCAAAATACCATCAGTAAGTCCAACTGGTGACATAAGAATCAAAAGAGGTACTGGGAATTCTCCTAGCTGCGGATATTATGATTACTACTCAGGAACTCCAGAAGTATCCAACTACGATTATCATACTGTAGATATACAGTATAACTCTGGAAGTGGATTCTGGACTTTCTCTGGAGACTCTACAGGATTTAACGACAGTTCTATTTATATATCTGTTCAGACAGGCAACCCTTGTAATCCAGTTGGGGAATATACAGGAGGATTGTTTGGGTCCATAAGAATAAACTCAGACCCTTTCGGTGCATATCCTATTTACGACTTTGAACCTTCTTTTGATTATGATGCTAAAGATATATCTATAATAGGTAGAGGTAGCGGAATACACCTGGATAGGGATGTTTCTTTTAAATTTTCTTTCTTAGACAGAAAAAATAAGTATATTTCAAACGCTACAGAAATGAATAATAGTCCGTTTTTTAAATCTGTATCTTATGATATATTAGATAAGAATGGAATAGTAGCTTACCCCAACTTTTTAGAAGGATACGTTTCTAAATTTGTATTCTCTGAGCAAGATAACATAAAAGTATTTGGTAAATACGAGCCTAATTTTGGAGTCAGAGCAAGGACAAAAGATGATGTTTTATCTCAAGACGGTATTGCAGAAGTATTCACTTACGGGAATAATCTTTACATACCAGAAGTTCAGATACAAGACAAACAAGGAACAACAAAATGGTTTGATAGCGAAACTGGATCATCTACGACAGGGGCTTTACCCTCTGGGTCTATAGAAGACTCAGTTATAATAAAAACTGTTTTTGCCAACAACACCAGAAAAACAAAAGCATCTCACATAGACGTTTACGCCTCACAAGATGAATACTTCAGCCTCAATGAATCAAACAAGGTTATTTCAAAAAACCTCGATGCTTCTTCGGCGTTATTTAATATTGAGTTAAATAGTTCTTTTGGCATAGAAACAAACAAAGATTACTGGTACTCTTTAGTGGGAAGCTCAAAAATAGGCTCTGGTAATGCAGTTAAATTTGGACCACATAAGATTTACCAAGCTGAAGAAGCCCCGATTCCAACTGACGCTCCAGAACTTAACATTTCTTATAAAGGTGCAAGTTCAAGCAATATGTTTAAAACGGGCTCTATAAATCAAGAGGTAACAGGTTATTCTGGAATAGTAGATAAGCTGATAATAAACAAAGAGAGCTACGGTATTTCTTCAGGTGTTTATGATGGACCAGACTTTTTGTTCAAAACAATACCGACAAACGAAAGCGGTCAATGGGTTTATACAACATTCGATTATTCACTTGAATTTAAAGATCCCCTAAATCCTTACAGCAATGTATCAAAAAATGTAAAGCTAAGTGCCACTGGAACTTCTATACAGCCACTAAATAGTGGAATGCCACTATTCGATATAGTGGACTCAAATACAGGAGCACCTGTAGAAGTAGCCATAAACTATACAGAAAGTGGATTGTATCTTGTAGCTAGCACGGGACACAGCTATTCTAACTTTAAATATCAGAGGAATTCTTTTTAAAAGTAAAACAATTAAAGTCTGGATTATTATCCTTTTTGT
>Ga0233413_10000404_pt1 | contig 21043 bp, 34 predicted proteins | sample Na_anoxic_6_MG_FD_189019 | JGI IMG/M metagenome (GOLD analysis project Ga0233413, IMG submission 189019) | Seawater microbial communities from Saanich Inlet, British Columbia, Canada - Na_anoxic_6_MG | ecosystem: Environmental > Aquatic > Marine > Inlet | place: Canada: British Columbia...
TGCCAGTTCGGAAAAGACCGCCGCCGCCAGCCGCAGCTTGAGCCGCTCCAATATCAATCGTCCCGACAGTGCCAGATTCCCCGGCCTCAGTCTGTGTAAATGTGCCACGGCCAGCACCTTTCGCGGCTGCTAACGCGATAGTGAAATCACCGTTCGCCGGGTCGTTCCACGGCGTCACGTCATCGGCATAGGTAACAGATCCTATGATCGCAACCGCATCCAAGTCGCCTGTCTGACCCGACGTATTCGCCGCAGTGCCCGCACCAAATCCGCAATTAACCGCCTCTCCAAAATGGCGTGATCCCAAGCGGCTCACTCCATACCCGCCGTTGCTAACGGCGTTGCATGACTCAAGATAGAAAAGTCCGTATGAGTTCCCCCATAGCTGGAAACCGTCGCCTGTATTATTGTAAGCATCGCACCTGATCGCGGAATGCAGCACGTTAGCGTTGTTGAGGCGAAACCCTATTCCGCCGTTATCGTATGCGATGCAATCAATCAAGCTGGTGTTGCCGGACGTAAGAAACCCGGAAGAATTACTACCCGTATGTCCATGAGAAATGCACCGCAACGCCAGAGTTCCGACGGCAAAACCCCCTTTGTTTGTGGTGTTCGACAGGTTGCAGTTGTACGCTTCACACTCCACGGCCCCGAAAGTAGCGAGCAGCCCGTTCCCCCGCATGCCCCTTACAACGCACCTAATGTAATGACAATCCTCTGTGCCACTTGCATTGCCTGTCGCTCCGTTGTCTTTGAAAATCAGGTCGACTGCAATTGGGTTGAGTTGACTCGATGACTTGTCCAGCAGTATATAACTCGCTCCGGTCGTCCCGCCGTCAATTGTTGCCCTGCCGAAATCTCCGTAGCTGGTCGTGTATCCCTGTATACGGAACCAGTTTGAGAGTATCGCCATCCTCGCCGTGATGCTGTACGTCTGGTCGTTCTTTATATTGACCCGACCGAGATCTCCGGATGTATTGATGCAATACTGCGTGTTAACGAAGTCAATTGGAAATGCTTCGGAACCCGAGGGTCCAGCCCATGCCCCTCCGACTTTTAACGTTGTATCCAGAGTTCCGTCGGCTGGTGCCGTGCCTGATTTCGCCGACAGGCTGACAGTGATTGTCGTTGCGTCTCTCGCAGTGATACGACCGACGAACGGCGTCACCGTTGCAGCATCAGGATAGACAGACGCAAAGTCACCAACTGCGACACCATCACTGGAGGGATCGCCAGAAGCCACGGTGAAGACGCCGGTAGACTGGACCCATGACCCAGACGCATAGGTGAACGAAGCCGATGTGCCCGGCTCTGTGGTGTCACCCGTCAACGTACCAGCATTGAGGTTCGAGCCGCCGCTACGGCAGCAGAAATTCGTGAACGCCATATCAGCCCGCCCCTATCGCAGTTCCTGCAGCCGCGTATGCCGCTGCAATCGTAGCCCGGTCATGCGTGGCAAGTGCCGGGTTGATGGTTTCGTTCATCGCCTCAGCAACGTCAGCGTCGACAGCATCTGCTGCAGCCTGTGCCGCATCCTCAGCAACCACAGCCGCACGAACCGTCGTGATCTCTGCCTCGGTCGTAGTGCCGAATGCCAGTCCGCCACCGAACGACTGGAACTCTGTAATCTGATCGGCCGTCAGTAATCCCGCAGTCTGCAATCCCGCCATCCCCTCGGAAAACTGGAGAGCGATTGCGGCTTCGTTTGTCGACAGCGTCTCAGACGCACCGCCGAAAATCGCCGCCCAGAATTCGCCGAGCAGGTCAACCAGCGACTGCGGCAAATTGGACGCATCCAATGCGACCTGAAATGCTCCGCTCATATCGGTCGGCCCGGATCGATACCACAGCGATTCACTGCGGAGCCACGCCCGAGCAGTCTCGTTAGGTATCGCGGTCACGGTCACGGCAGATACTGCCGCTGACAGATCGGCGTCAGTCATGGCCTGCATCGTGGCGGACAGGTTTCGGTATTGATCGGTTGTGATTGCCATTTTTTTCTATTCCGGTGCGTATAGTTTTGTGATGATCTGCCGCTCGGTCGCCGCCTGCCCTTTTATTTCAATCGGTCGCGGGATCGTCGCGGGATTGTCGAGGGCGTTGAAGAGCACCCGATCCATTTCGTCCGCGGTTCGTAGATTGTCGCCCCTGCGGCGTCTTTTGGCAATCTTCTTCTGCCGTTTGCTCATTGCAATCGGAATCGGTACCAGATGCTCTCCGAATCTGGCCTGCCGTTCCCTGAGCCACTCCACCTTGGCGGGACTGCCGGCAGCGTAACAGCACGGCCCCAGGATCTCGTCATCGTCGCAAGCATGGATCGCGTCGACCACCTCCTGACTGGCCTTTGACGGTATTGATTCCTTCTTTTTCACGGTGCCGGCTGATCCGGCAGGAAGTCCCCGATTTTGCCGAGCCCGATTTTTACGCTCGTGTCAACGCCTTCCACCACCGGTGCAGGATCCGCTGGATTCAGGATCTGACTCGCGAGAAATCCGCCGATGCCGACGCCGGGCAGTGCAACACCGAGAGCCGCTGCGAGTAGCGGGGACATGCCACTGCGTTGTGGAGCGGCAGGTTGCTGAATCGTCACGTCTCCCAGGATGGTGTCGCCCATGTCGTCGCCCTCCTGATCGCTTCCGTCATTCTTCCAGAGTTTCCGCCTCACTGCTCGGTTCTCCGCCTCCTGATTCCGGCGTGACATCTCCGCCTGCTGCTCCACTGCTTTCGTTCCGATCACCCCCGCCCACAGTTCCAGCAGGCTCCGTTTCTGAAGCCATCTGTTCGTCCAGTCCTGATCTGACATCGTGCATGATCTCCTGAACTGTGCTGCGGTCACCGTGAGCGACCGCAGCAGCGATACCGTGCATCCAATCGTCAGACATTACGGTCCAGCCTGAGTCGTTGGCGAGGCGATAGGCGTTGCATTCACGCCGCTCACTGCCCGACCTTCAAGCACGCCCACCTCGGCTAGGTTCGTCTGTACGGTCGCACCAATCGCACCCATGACAGCGTCGAATACGCCGCGTGAGTTACGGTTGCTGGCTTGTATGTTGCCAGCAGACTCGACCATCATTTGCTGACTTACGTTTTCGGGGACATCTGAGGCCATTGTCGCTTCTCCTGGTAGTGTGATGACGCCATCTCCTGGCGTCGGAATCGGTGAAAGTTCGTCAGTCATTTTACTTTCAACACTTGAACGTCGAACAGAATCGCCTCACCGGGCGTGTATTCTTCACGGTCGATTATATCGCCGCTCGCCCCGTCGATCAAAACGACCGGGCGTTTCATCTTTTCCAGTTTCTCAATCCTGCGGATCAGTGGCGTCAGATCCACAGTCGCATCACTCCCAGCCGGACCACGCGGTCCAGTAGCCCCCGGTCGCCCTGGCGGTCCCGGTATCGGACGGCTGATTGGGGTCGGTATTCGTGGAGGGTAGCACCTGCGGCAATTGGGATTCCTACACGGACCTGTGACGCAGCCGAGACTGAGCCCGACACCAACGCCGATGCCCGATCTGTATTGCGCGGGTTCCCATTCTTCCAGCAGTTTGCGGAGCTTGCTCGCGCCAACATACCACCCATCATTCCGCGATTTGTTCTGTGCTGAGCAGATGCCGATTAATTCAAACCGGCTGTTAAAAAGTCCGCCGCCTGATCGTCCTTGTGGGGGGTATTCGCTGGCGAAAATGTCGCCGCCGTCGAGTGACGTGATCCGGCAACGCATCACGCTGACGCCCCTGCCGCCACTACACCCGACGCTCCAACACCCATCGCCAACTGCTGGGGTTGCATCTCCGGCGATTACAGACGGCAGTGGGTGGGTATTGGAAACGACCACGAGCAACGCGATATCTGAGGTGTTGCTGACCGTCGCCGTGGTCGCTTGGTAGGTTCTCGTCTTACCGTCGCGGAAGACGTCAACGCTGATGGGCTGTGCGGAGTCGCTCACCATATGTTTTGCAGTCGCAATAACCGTGCGTCCAGGCACGCTGGACAGGATGACGCCCGAACCCATGCCGCCCGGTGTGCGGACTCGCACCGCTGCACGGATCGGACGCCAGTTATTGCGACCGCTCAGCCTGTCCTCGCACCGTCGCTGCCAGTCTGCGGACGTGCCTACGATCCTGTCGATTTCCACTCCGTCGTCGAGAAAGACAATCGTAGGCAGTAGCGTCACGCCGTGCTGTCGTACCGTGGCGGCTGTGGTTGCGTTGCCCGCATCAACGTGGTTCACAGTATAGGCACGCTGAAGGCGGACAAGTGACGGCTGAATCGAGCGGCAGGGCTGGCAGTAATCTGCCCCGAAATAGACGCCGGTGACGTCTGCGGCGGCTGTGGATGTCAGCAGGAGAATGGCGAGTAGGCATCTCATGCCGCGTAGGTTGCCAGAATTGCCCGAATCCGTCAACCCGGTTCACGTTTTCGCTGCACCCGCAGCCGCTCCAGTTCGTCCAATGCCGCACCTAATGCCCTGCCGGTCGCCGTGTTGAGAATCGCCATCGCGTGACGTTTTCGCAGGTCTTCGATGTCGATTTCAGTCATCGCCATGACCTCACCCTGAACCTTTCGCCGTTCGTCGCCGTTGCCGTCGCGTCACCCGTCAGCGTCATTCGGTAGTACGGCGTGCAAGTCCCCGGCGTTCCGCGTCCGTATCCCGTACCCTCAAATCGCCCGATGATCGCGAGCGGATGCCCGCTGATTCGATACCGAGCCATGTAGTCCGCTTTTCGCTGACATGCGGACTGATCGTCCTCTCGGATGCCGACAGCCCACGTCGTCACGGCTGGCCGGTAGTACGTCCGCCGACGTCTGGCGTCTGCGGGGATGGTGAGCGTGAGTAGGATCAGTAGTGTTAGGATCGGTCGCATGGTAGGGTATTCCCGCATGGTAGGGTATTCCCGCCCCTTTCGTCCTTAAAACCATGCCCTCTAAGAGAGAGGGGGTATAGGAGGGGTAAGAGAGTATGTGTGTATGTTAATGGTTATAAGGATATAAGTATATTACACTATATAAAACACTGCAAAACTTTCGTCCCGAGGCTCCCGGATGGAAGGGGTTATGTCCCGTGACATAAGTTAGCCGAGCAGTAACGTCCACGGGACGTTACTATTATGTCCAGGCTTCTGGCCGGTTGATTGCCTTCACAATTGTGACTGGTCTGCCCCCCGTTGAAACGACTTCCTGAGTGATCTCATCACCGAGTGTCAGCGCGTCCAGGATCTCCCGGCGTTCCCGTGTTTTGAGCCATCTGGTCTTCCGTGTCAATTCGTTCATGCTCCACTCATCTTTGCTGCGGATCATCCGCAGAACCTTTAGGTGATCTGCTTCGACCTGGTTGCCTGACAAGTGTTCCCCGGCTTTCGCCAGCATCCGCCGTGTGAGCCAGTTATTTAGCCGAATGGCTCGATCTGCGTCTTCGATGGAAATGGATGGCAGGGGCGTCCCTGGTGCCCATCTGGACGACGCAAACAGCAGTGCTATCTTGTTCGTCTTCTCTGCCACCCGTGACCAGATAGCGGCATTCACGGGACTCTCAGACTTCCGCCGGTCGCTGATCGCCATTGCGTGTGTTTTCAGGCGTTCGCCTGCTTCTGCGGATGCGTCGATATTTGCGGGACTTCCGCCGTCAATACCTGCCAGGTTGCCGGAACCTGTTTCCAGTTCCATCCATGCCCGCGCCCGTTCGATGATTCCTGCCGGAATCTCGCTGAACTCTGGCTCCTGATAGTCAACGTATTCCTCATTTTCGAACACCAAAAACCTGCCGATCAGCCCGTTTTGCATCTGGTCGTTGCTCACGCTTTCCCAGAACCCATCAGGGACGGACGTGCCGTACACTACGCAGTGCGGGTAGCTCAATTGCTTGACTTTGTTGGCGTCTCCGTAGGCGTCACCCATCCAAATGGAATCCGCTGACGAGTAAATCTGCATCAAAACGCTGGAGATATTCGCCAGATGCGGAGCCTGTTTACCTGCTGATTTCATGGTGGCGAACAGCATTCCGATTTCGTCAATCTGGAACAGTGTTCGCCAGTTGCCAGCCATCGCCGTGACAATCCCGGCATGGCTCCCGATCCGTTCAGGTCCGCAGACCTCCGGAGCTCCAGCGTGCAGAAGAATCTTGCGATTCAGTTTCCGGCTGTGGTCTTTCCCGGCCCCGGACGGAGCGAGCCCCATACTGTACAGGTTCGTCCGTGCTCCACGGTACGCGACCTTTCCGCCCGTCAGTACCGACATGAGTGACAACGCCCCGGCCAGCGCCAGTTCAGGCAACGGGTAGAACGCCGTCCGCAGGTTGTGCTGTATCAGATCCCCGATCAGCCCCGGAATCTCCAAGCACAGATGATCATACGTCGGCGGAAGTGCCTTGAACTCCTCGAATTCCTTCATGATGCCGCTGATGTTCACGCCGTCGTCAGTCGCTGGCAGAGGCATTTCTGATCGCTTGTCTGGCCGTGCCGTGCCGTTGCGGCTGGCGCTGGTCGTGACAGACTGTAGTTCAGCGTCTGACAGTGGCTCGCCGTTCCGTGAGTTCCAGACCTGCATGGACTGCCAGACCGCGTCCTCGTCCAGCCGTTCGCCGTCGTCGCCGGTCATGGCCCACAGATGCCCGGCCAGCCGGAACGCTGCGTTGTTGCGGTCACCCAGTCCGGCAGGCGATGCCCCGTCCACGTAGTTCTGCACCCGGCTATCCAGCGGGAAGCCACGCGACGGCACCGGCACCCGGACTGGCTTCTCCACGGGCATCAGGTATTCTCGGCAGATCCATTCCACGGCTGCCTGCCCGTTCTTTATCTCGTCCTGCCAATTGTACGTTTTGCCGGTCACTGTCCAGAATCTGGCGTGGTCGTAGACCTCGACCTGCTGTTTCTCGCCCTCGAACTGATGCGTGCAGCGAGCCCCTGGCAGCTTCGTTCCTCGCGTGATGAATTTGATGCCTTTGCCGCTCGGACTGATCTCAGCGTATGCCACGCCGTCCAGCCTGCCCACAATAGGGATTGCCCATTCCCGCAGGTTCCCGAAGGCGTCCAGACAGTTATCCAGATCCACGCCTGTGTACGGCTCCGCGATCTCAAACGCCAGCCCCGTGTGGAATTCCGCCGCGTCAACGGCGGTCTGGTAATCCGTCCACGTCGCGGGGTCATTTGATTTCGCTGCGTTGCCGTTCACCTGAATCGGGATCTTGTTTCCGTTCACGTCCTTCCAGCAATGCCATTGGTTCAATTCCTTCAGTTCCTGTGGTATCTGGTGCATCTGAATAAGGGTATCCCGTCATTGCCTCAAGCTGAGATTCAAGTTCTATAACACGCTTCCTGAGTCGCTTTATTTCATGTGAGTCAGTCGCTGGTTGGTGCGCAGCTTCTGGGATTCTGCCATCGCTTTGCCTGAATCTTTCTTCTATCTGGTCACATGCCGACCAGCAGTCCGCCTGGCTTCCAACGAAAAGGATCACGAAGTCTGAATGTATTTTTTGTTGAAGTAGTTGGTTGTTTTTGATCAGCACCTTTTCAAGACCGTCAACACGAAACCACTTCTGATTACGGCTGTACTCGACGACGTGCAGGCTATTGCTTTGGTTTCTTAGCTTTGATGCCTTTTTCCTCCTGACGAAATCTTGGTACTCCGGGCGACCCATAAAAACAGACTCCACGATTTCCCGTCGCCTTTCGCGGTCGAGTAAATTAGATTCTTCATCTGCATTTAACCATATAACACGAATGTGGAATTTTGACCCCAGATGACGTCGAGCGTCCGCCATGTTTGACGCCTCAAGTACCCCAAACTGGCTCGCGTCTGTTTTGCTGAAATACGCGAATCTTCTGAATAGCATATCCCCGTTAGTAATTTTGGTGTTGTCGTCTATTTTCAAAACGGTAAGTCATCCTCTCCGAACGCATCAACTATCACTGCTTCCTGTGTGTATTCTTCCGGTTCCGGTCGCTCGCTGTCAAATTCGACGCCGCGAATCCGCTGATACCGACCTTCCTTCTGCGTCGTGATTCGCGCAGGCATCCGGCACATGTGCCGGTCCAGCATCCAGATTGCGTCCAAAACAGAGGTTGGCATTGGCTCGTTGCTGTGAGCATCCCACCATGCCTTCGCTTTCGTTGCCGCGAAGCCCACATGTTCGATGCACACCCACTCTTGAATCCTTGTTTCTGTCAGGTTGCCCAGGTCTTCATCGGTTGGCTGGCAATAGTAATCGATCCGCAGCGTCGGCGGCGCGTCCGGTGCCCCTCGCTTCGTGTGACGTGCCCAACTCACGGACGTGACAACCCATGTCTCTGGCCCCGTGTTGCCCGTCAGCAATGAATCCTCGTCTGCCTGCGCGTCGTGCCGTGGCTTGTTCTCGCACGGGAACTTGAACTGACATTCCGGGCACGTCCGGTAATTGATCGCAACCGAGTTGCCGCAGTTTGGGCAGTCCTTTTCCTCGCCTTCACCGCCGCCCTCACCCGTAGTGACTTCGTCGCGTCCGTATTCCGGATCGTCCAGTGATCCGTGCCGCTTGATGTTCTCGCCAAAGTCCAGAATCAGCGCGTCGGTTTTACCTTCACATGTCCGAAGACCACGCCCCACGATCTGAGCAAACAGCCCCGGCGACATGGTCGCACGAAGCACAGCGATAGCGTCGATGCACGGCGCGTCGAATCCTGTCGTCAGTACGTTACAGTTGACGAGCCATCTGAGTTTCCCTTCCCGGAAGTCGGCCAGATGCTTCTGACGAATCATAGGGAACGTATCGCCCACGATCAGCCCGACTTCCTCGCCTGTGAATTTCTGTAATGCGTCTGCGACATGTTCGGCATGAGCCACGCCCGCAGTAAACACCAATATGCTTTTTCGGCCAGCGCACTTCAGGATTGTTTCACGACATGCTGCGACCACGTTTGCATCTGTGTCGAATGCCTTCTCCGCTTCGCCGGGCACAAACTCACCGCCCCGCACTTTTATTTGTGAAGTGTCAACCTCTTCATCCGCTCGCTTGTTTGTGATCGGGCAGAGAAAACCTTCTTCAATTAACCTGCCGGTCTGTGACTCGTAACAAATGTTCTGGAACAGCTTATCCGGCCCACAGACGACGCCCTCGCCTGTTCGGAATGGTGTTGCCGTCAGCCCGACCAGCCGGGCTTTCTGATTAAGTTCCGTGATGCCGTGCAGGAACGAGCCGTACATCGAACTGTCGCTGTCGCCGACCAGATGCACTTCGTCAATTATTATCAGTTCGCGCCTGCCGAATTTCGCCGCGTCCCGGTAGACGCTTTGAATCCCTGCGCAAATCACGTCGTGATCGTAGTTGCGAATCTTCAACCCGGCAGAGTTTATGCCGACAGGAATATCAGGCAGAATCGTCTGGATCTTCTCGGCGTTCTGTTCGATCAGTTCCTTGCGATGCTGCAGCACGATCACCCGTGCGTCGTACTTGCGAGCCTGCTCCACCATCATGGCAATGACAAGCGACTTGCCCGCGCCGGTCGGCAGGACGATCACTGGCGAGCCTTCGGAGTGTCGCAGGTGATTCCATGCCGCGTCGTGGGATTCCTGCTGATAATATCTCGCAACTAGCTTACTCACTTAACATGCCCCCAAATTTTCTGAGTCTTGACCTCCAAAAAGAAAAGCCGCCTGACCTTCCAGCCAGGCGGCAGAGTCCAACAGCCTAAAACGGTGACGCTTTTTCCGTCGCTGGCTTATCTTCGAAAGCCTGCTCGACCATGTTTCCCTGAGCGGCTCGCGGCTTGTAGCCCTTGACCTCGTTCTGGTTGTTGCCGTCTAAGTCCTTGCGGACTTTTACAACAGCCGTCAGCGGCTTCGTGTGCAACTCTGACGAGTCTTTCGGTTCAAGGACGCCGACAGCCCGGCAGATGCTGGACAGCGTGCCCTTCGCGATCTGCACGGCCACGTCCGACTGGTTCACCAGATTCAGCCGGTCGAACAATCGCCGGTTCTGATACGTGCCGCCGAGCACCTGTAACTGCAGTTCCAGATACTTACCTGCCCCGTTCTTCGTTTGCTTCATGTTGCTGCCCATGATGATGACGTCATATTCGCCAGCGGGCAGGGCAGAAAACGCTTCGTTTGGCTCAACGTCCGCAGCGTTGAAGCCTTCCAGATTACCACTCATTAAACTTCTCCTAAAGGAAACTAAAAACCCAAACTCACTACTACTTTTTCTTCGATGATCCATCTACCACAACGCCGTCGATGTCACCAGTGAAATGTTCAGCGTACGCATCCCACGTAAACGGGATTTCCGGCGGAAGTGCCAGGCGGCACTTTGCCTGAACGGCGGCGGTCTCCTGCGTCCGCACGTATCGCTCACCGTCGCTCACTGCGACTGTTCGCTCTTTATTGAATCCTTTGTCCTCTTTCCGCGTGAAGACGCGGTAGGACGCAAACAGAACTTCGTCGCACCACTCCTGCACGAGTGCCGACGCGAGCGGATGAAGTGCAGGCTGATAGCGGTCATAGGAGTCCTGTTCCGGAGACTCAAAACGCTTGATGTCAGCATGTGCCAACAGTATCACGCCGATACCACGTTCCGTCCGTAGCCAGTCCAGAGCAAACGTGACGCGGTCCCAGTACGATAGCGACTGTTTGTATCCGGCCCCGTAGCCGATGTCCGCTATTGACTTCTTTTGCGCCGCGTCGGCTACTGCTTTGTGGATCAGCTTCTCCAGCCAGTCTGCGGAATCAATCGCCACGTATTTGAAGCTATGCTTTTCTTCCGCCAGCCACCGCAGTGCGTCCATGATCTGGTCGAAGTCCTTGATTAGATCCGACCGGCTGCAGTCAATGTCGTTCAGCCCGTCCTCGACATTAAGGAACAGGCAGTCTGGAGCCTGCGCCGCCCATGTCGACTTCCCGACGCCATGCACGCCATACAGCATGACCCGCCTGGCGGCTTTTTTCTTACCCTTCGTGATCTTCATCTTCTGCCTTTCGTTAAACCTAAAACCTTCTCAACATTGCTCTCGTTGTGTTTCCCGCCGATGCCGTCGCTCGATCCCTGACGCTTTGTTTAGGCATGTCGTGCAGACCTCGATCCCGTCGACCGAGTCAGGGAATCCGACGACCTTATGCTTCGTCGGCTTGTGGAATGTGTGCTTGTTGCACTGCGTCCTCATGCCGCTACTGTCCGGGATGTGCAGCCGCTGGTCCTTCGGTTCCGTCAGTTGATGGTTGCTCATTTCGTGATGTAGCCACGCTTTGTAGTAGTACATTCCAGATCCCTTTCAGTTCTTCCCGGACTGCCGGTCTTCGTTTCGCCGTCGCCAGCAGACAGCGAATCAGTTCCTCCGCTCGTGGTCGCTGCTCGATCTTCGCGAGCCAGTGCCGCTCGTAGTTGTACCACTCCCGCCGCGAATGATCCGGCGGGAACTCCCCCTGATGAATCGCGGGGATTTCACGTTCCCTGTCGATAATCGACAACGTGTATTCGTGGACGCCGATATTCGGCGGGCAGCGGCTTTGGTCAATCATCGCTTTCCCATCGCTTAAAATCCGCAGTCCGCCGCACCACGTCCTCGACTAGATCAGCCTGGGTTTTCTCGTGCTGCTGAAGATATCGCCGCAGCGTGGGCGTGAGCCGCAGCCCGGTGTTGATTTTGCGTTCCCCGCGATCTGCGGGACGCCCTGCACCTTCGCGTTTGCCGCCGCGTTTTTTGGTCATGCTGTTTCCTCGATTAGTTCCTCGTCTTCGATCTCGTCAAACAGTCCCGGTCCGTCATCCTCAATCTTCAGCGACGGAGTGTTCAAGTTTCGTTTGGCCTGCCGGTAGTACGATGGCTTCAGTTCTATTCCGATGCCACGCCGATTCATTTGATTCGCCTGGAATACCTCAGACCCGACGCCCATGAACGGCGTCAATACTGTGTCGCCCTCGTTGCTGTAAAGCGTCAGCAGCCGTTCGATCACGTCCAACTGCAACGGGCAAACGTGCTTTTCTTCTTCGTTCTCTTTGCTTTCGACGTAGGGCATCAACCGCCCTGTGCGGATGTCCATCCAGACCGGCGAAGCGTAGTGCCGCCAGATCCAATGACTCAGACGATTGGTTTTCTGGTCACCCTTGAAGTTGCGATACTTCTTCACGAGGTCTTCAGGTATCGGCGTTTCCCCCGCGTACGTTTTCAGCCCTTCCAGGTGCTGTACGGGCTCTTTGTTCTCACCGCCCTTGATGAACACCATAATGTAATCCGCTGGCCCCGCCTGAACCTGTGCCGAGTCTTTACACAGATCCATATGACGCAAGGTCTTCATTCGGGTACGTCTCGCGATCAACCACGGGTCTTTCCATATCGTTATCATGCAATCGTAATCAAAACCAGCATTGATGTGAGCGCGGACGATGTCGCCAGGGAAGTGCCGCTTCGTCAGTTTGCTTTTCGGCAGGTCCATGCAGTGAACCGCTGAAAGCCTGCCCGGCTTTGTCGCTCGGTAGATTTCGTTGACGATGAACTGATACTGTTCCATCCCCTCTTCGTACGTCACGCAGTTGCTCATGTCACGCGGGTCGTTGGAATAAGCGTACATTTGCGGGAACGGCGGTGAGTAGACCGAGAATCCGACCGACTGATCAGGAATCTTCGGCAGCACCTCCATCGTATCAGCGTTGTAAATCGCGTATTCGTCGGTCAGTTCTTCTTCAATTATAGCCACGCGGGCACCTCCATTTCGTTGATGTGATTGTTGATAATTTCCACGCCTTCTGCGTTGTGCATCTCAGCCACCAACGCCGCGAACATACGGTCCGCCTTAACTTGCTTGCTTTGCAGGTTCGCAGTCACCCCTTCTTCTCCCTCTGTCGCGACGACATCCACCCGGACGGGACCAACCCGACCGAACCGCAGCGAACGTCTGACGCACTGGTAGTATTGCTCGAATGAATGCGAAGGGAAAAACACTTGATGCCCGCAGTGTTGATAGTTCATCCCGAAGGCTCCGATTTTCGGCTTCGTGACGAGCACCCGGAACTCGTTATTCGCGAACCCTGCCAGCCGTTCTTCTTTTTCTTCGTCGGAGTTGCATCCCGCAACCTGCACGGCTCCCGGTATCAACCGCTCCAGCAGGTCGCCCTCTGGATTGTATTGACACCAGACAATCACGGGTTCATCGTGCGACGTTGCCAGGTCGCACGCCATCTGACAACGCTCGGCCATCGTGCGCTTCCGCTCCTCCCGTTGCTCTGCCAGTGTTGCTGCGATCCGAACGAATAGTTCACCGTCGAACCTGAACGTAGTCGGTACAACATGCTGAGTGATAATCAATTCCGGCAGCGTGAATCTGTCGTCGTCGTATCCCATGTCACGCGGCGACCTGATGGCCCTTGCCCACGAGCACACCCAACGCCAGAACGGCTCCTCAGAATACGGACGGAAAAAGTATTTCGCACGGTTCCAGAAGTCGCCCTCCTTGAACAGTGAGTGCCGCTTTTTATCCGACGACAGGAAGAACGTCCCGATCATGTCCGACTGCGTTAGCTCGCCCAGCGCTTCGGATATCGTACCGAGTTCGATGAAATCATTCGGGGCCGCTGTCGCAGTCGCTCCGAGCCTGTACTGCATTTTCGACATAAACCGCGTCACTTGTTTTCGTCGCTTACCGTCGAACGCTTTCAGGCAACTGATCTCGTCACCGACAACGCCGGCAAAGTCTGACGGCTCAAACTTGTGCAGACTCTCGTAATTTGTCACGGTGATATTTGGCATCACGGCCCCGTCTCGCGACACCTGTGCGTCAATGTCAAACTTCACCGCCTCCCGAACAGTCTGAGCAGCCACAGCCAGCGGCGTCAGCACCAGTACCGGACGGTTTGTGTGCCTCACGACATTCTCAGCCCACACCAACTGCTGAAGCGTCTTGCCGAGTCCGCAATCCTCAAACAGTCCGCACCGGCCCTTCTGCACCGCCCACGCGGTGAGATCCCGCTGGAAGTCGAACAGGCAGTCCGGGAGAAATGTCGGTTCAAAACCTCCCATAGTATTTGATTGAGTCTTCCCCTCGATGAACTCACGATAACCGCTCACGCTTCCACCTCCCATGATTCATAGTCAATCGGAATACCCAACGCCTGAGCCATTTGAATCTCAGCCGTCACACCTTCGCTCTCGTCCCACCCTGGCAACTGCAACACCATCAGCGACGTTGACCGCGTAATCATCGCGTGGTCGCACGTCTTCCAATAATCCCAGTCAGTCGGCAGACCAGACCGCATCGCAATCGGATGGCTGTGTGCAATCGGCGAATAGACGACGTGGCCGAGCTTCATTAAGTGCCCGGCGTATTCGCACACAGCGTCGAATCGATCTCGCCGTACGTCCTCGTCAGCGTGGCTGTACGGGCTGGCGATGTAAATCAGTTCGCTCATTCGCTTCCGTTCTCGCTGCGCGGCGGCTTTCGCTGTCCGCCGTTTTCGTTGTTCGTTCAGATATGTTCGGCAGGTTCGGCACTGCTTGCCGTGGCCCGGCTCTGGCTCGCCAATGCCGCATCGAGGGCAGACGCCCGCTGATACTCGTGTCAGGTATTGTGTGGTCATGCCGACGCCTCCACTTTTCGCCGCAGTTCAATTCCGCCGACGGCCTCAAAGTCCGCCAGCGTCGCTTCGCCCGTTTCGATCATGCCTGCGAAACATCGGAGCGTGAAATCACTCATGGGGCCGGCTGGTTTCAGGTAGTCCGCGATCTTCTTTTGAATGTCGTTCATGCTGTATCTTTCGTTATTGCCACGACGATGAAATCTCCATCGGGGTAAATGTCGAGTAATTCATCCGCCGCTTCCTGAGCTTCACGGAACGTGTCGAATACATTGTGCGATTCGTCCGTGTAGCAATCGTCGGCGTTTTTTATTTTCCACCTCATCGTCTCTGCTCCCGTTGAAAGTTGAAAGCCCGCCGAGGCGGGCGTGTGGTGTTTACAGTCCGGCCAGTTTGATCGCTCGGCGAATCGCCGCGACTCGAAGCGGCAACGCCCAGATGTCCCTGACGATCTGTTTCCGACCGACGCTGTCGCCAGCGGCGTCGCGTGATTGTGCCTGTTCGATCATGCTGGCAAGTGTTCGTTTTGCGTTTTCGTTGTTCATCGTCTCTGCTCCCGTGTGTGTTGATTGTGTCTGACAGGTGAACTATATCAACCATCGTCTGATTGTGTATCACTAATCCAGAACAATCTGACGGATTCGGGAAAGTATTACAGAATCAATGTTTTTCCTCGTCAGTTATCGATATTTCCGTGCGTGGCAACGCCCCGTCACGGACGATCCATTTCGACAGCCGCAACTCGCACACCCGCGAGTCGTCACCGAATGCGTGATTCTGCAGGCTATCCAGCACGCCTTTCGCCAGGTTGTCCAAATCAGGCTTCGTCGTCTTCACTTCCGCCAGCATCGGCTTCGTCTTCCACACTTTATTCAGCGGTCGGGGGAACCAGAACGTGATGCCAACCGACACCGCACCGGGCATCGGTGCCCCGTAGACTTTGCCCAGCGATTGCCAGACGAGCAGCACTGCCCGCTTGTAATTGTGTATCGGATGATCCTTCGGGATGTACGCACCGCGCGGTCCTACGCGGTGGCGTGGTTGTGCGACGGGAACGCCGGGGACCGTGAAATGTACGCGGCGGGATGTTGTCACGGTTTGCCTCCCCACTCTTGCCACTCCAGTATCTCGCGGCGATGTTCGCGGATTTTGCTGAGTGCCATCGCCAGATGTAACGCCGTTGATTGGTGCGAGTCGCTGACGTGGATCCGCTCGCCGTGCTGGTCACGGACGTGGCAGCAACCGCCATCAAGTATTTCTACCGACCACGTGCCGCCGTCAAGTTCAATGTCTTCCTTCGTCATTTCAACTGCTCCAGAGAATCGACAGACTCCCCTTTTGTTTGCTTGTCTCGGTATTCGTTTTTGAAACGCTCCAGTGCCATGTCTTTGTCACTGGCAAATAGAATGATGTGCCGCCCCGTATTCGTCGTGATCTTGAATCGCTCTGTATCTGCCGTCAGCATCTCAGTTCCTTTTCGTTGTTAAAAATGAAATACAGGGGAACCCTTAGCCCACGCCAGTCAGTGCCTCACGGGTCCAGGCCACAGACTGGCCGCCGACTCCCTGTATCCCAAATTGTCAGACCCGAGCCGTCACTCGTTGACGTTCCTGCGGCTCGCTATCGCTCTCAGCAGTAGCCCGACTCTCCTCACGCAGAATCTGAATATCCGCGTCTGCCTCGATCCGTATTCGCGTGGACGATCTGCCGCACTGGTGGACGATCAGCTTTGCGATCTGCCGACCGTCGCGGTACAGATACACGCCCTCGTCGATTTTTCTTGAAAGCACTAGCACGTTGCGTTTCCTTTCGTTCCGTCTCCGTATCCGTATCCGTATCCGTTTCCGTTTCCGTTTCCGTTTCCGTATCCGTTTCCGTATCCGTCTCCGTCTCCGTATCCGTATCCGTCTCCGTATCCGTCTCCGTCTCCGTGTCCGTATCCGTATCCGTCTCCGGTCGCCAGAACTCCGCCTCCGGTCGCCAGAACTCCGTCGTCATGAAGTTGCACGAATCACCTCCTTGCAATCGATCATGGACACCACAGCCAACTCATGTACCCGCACCGTTCCGCAGTCGTCCGCTTTCGTTTCAGGCGTTGCGCCGTTCAGCGCAAGTTCTCCGAGTCCTTTGGTGGTGCCCCAGACCCGCAGATTCACCGCGTCCTGTATGACGAGGTATTGCCCGTAAAACGAAACGTCGCCGGCGTAGACGAATCCACGTTGACATACGACGATCTTGAAACCGCCGGGTGCTGCCTCACGCGTTTCTGTCGGTGGCATTCGATCTTCCGCCGGTTCTGACAGCAACTCACGCAAATCGCTCATGCTCAATTCCATATCACTCACCCTTCTTCCCAAAGAACACAAAACTCAGCATCGCCACCGCGGCGACACATGCCCATACTGTTACGTCAGACATCAAAACCCCTCCGGCAGCATGCAAGGATACCCTGTTGACCGCCGACAATCGACACCGTCAATCTTCGTCAGCTCCAGCGGCTGCGGCAGGTCGTACCGCATTTGATACTGACGGTCAGCCAGCACCTGCCAGACAAATCCGCACTGCCGCAGAAAACAAAGCACGTCGTCCTGGTCGTCAGGACACGTCACCGTGATCAGGTCGCGGCGATAACCCGTTTCCGCTCCCAGTTTGTTCAGAAGCCGCTGCATGAGTTCGTAAGCGGCCCCGAAATCCCAGTCACCATCACAGGCCACGTTGGCGATATGTATCGATGACGGATGCAGCGTATACGCCATCCACCCGACGATTTCCGTTTCGTCCTGCTCGCACACCATCGCGATTCCGTTGCGCAGTTTGCAATGTTCCAGCAGGTCGGCTTGATCCCACGCGTGCATGGCACCGAGTTCCAGTGCCTCCGTTATATCGCGGCGGATCAGCCAGCGGACGGTTAGTGGTTCACTGTCCATTTCTCAACCTCACATATTCCGGGTGATCCTTGTCATAGTCCCGCATTAACCGGCTGATCGCCTGTTCTCGATTCCGTTCGCTCACGTATCGCGTCGTTTTCATGACTGCCGCAAAGTAGCCGCGAGCGTGGTTGATAATTCGTTGCGTTTTGATTGTCTCTGCGAGGTCGTCGGTCATTTTTGTTCGTCCTTGAGTTTGTACGCGGTCACCGTCTTGCCAGACACCCGGCAGGTCTTAACACCATCGGCAATGATGCGGCCACGCTTGAGTAATCCTGTATACCGTTTCCGATATGATTCGGTTTCGGTGTGCTTGCCGTCGCCTTCCAGGCAATTGAACAGCCGAGCGGCATCATCTGCCGCTTCGCGTGCTGTCTTCGGCCAGCGCCTGAACGCGGAAAGTAAACGGGATTCCAGCTTGCCGAGCTTGGGCAACATCTCATCCGCTGCCGCGTGCGACGTGTCCGGGTCGGAGTGGCGTGCGATCTTTGGATCACGCTCGTCGTCGAATAGCGTTTGCTGGTGTGTCATGTTTCACCCGGCACAAAAAAACCTCCACGTCTGCCGGTGGAAGCGGCGAACGGGAGGAACCGAAGTTTTTAAGTTTTCTGCGTCGCCTTCCACGCGACGGGGGACACCATAACCAAAACAGAATCTGTATGTCAACCCCACTCAATAACTTTGATATTTGGCGTGTTGATTCGCGACCAGCGCGTCTGACAGGTTGCCACCGTCCGGCAGCAAAACCTCAGCTATGTATCTGCCGTACTTGCCCTGAGAATCCTTGAACGTCTCAACCGTCACGTCCTTGCCCAAAATCTGCGACCGCAGCCAGTCGCGTGCAAGTAATCCCGCCGGTCGTTCGGTGCCGCGAACCTCCCAGGCATTGATTCTGGCGAGCCGCAGACGCTCGACCCTGAACGTGTGAAATCCAAGATCGACCCTGACTGTGATCGTGTCGCCGTCATAGACTTTTTGAACGAACGCGGAGTATTCGTACATGTCACTGCCCCGCCAGTAGTTTTTTCAGTTCGCCGATGTCCTCGCGAAGCTGCTCAAATTGTGACCGCTGCCGTTCCTCGACGACTGCGATCCGCTGGCCGTTGGCGACGACCTCGCCACTGATCCATCCGCAAAACGAGAACGCGACAGCCCCGAGGATGATCCACCCGGCCCATTTGATTTTCTGCATGTCGGCGTTGCTCATTTCGGCTTCCCTGCTCGCGTGACGAACTGCCGCACGGCTTCACTGGCTGCCACTGCCGTGATGATTGCCCCGAGTGCTTTGAGTTCTGTTTCGTCGAAGGTAGACGAAAACAGAAACAGCGAACCGAGTGCGGCCAGAAGGTACGTCGCGTGCATGGCCCATCGCCAGAACGGCGAAGCGGAATCTTTGATGTTCATTCTGATCTCCCTTCGGCAGCGTCTTCCGCCACTGCCCGGTAACCGGAGGCCGTAACTATGGTTTCGTCAGTTTTGTATCTGGTCCGTGTCGGGAACGTACACACCCGCCGTATAGGACATGCTCCCAGCAGCGGTGGCATTATCGACGACGATTAGGAGCACGTCACCGCTTCCCGATCTTTGCTGGTATACGTCAAGGTCGGCGGGAATGCCTGCCTGAAATACCAGGTCCGCGTAATCGTTGACAGTGGATGCTTCCACCAGCAGGTGAGTATGGACTGCCCGCCCGACTTCGCCCATCACATAGACTCCCGCACCTTTCGGAATGACCGCTGAGATATTGTTATTGAACGTGACAGTATTGCCCGTGATCGATGCAACGTCGTTCGCTTCGATGCCTGCGTCGGTCATGTAACAGATCCAATCGTTCGCATCGATTGTTTCCTGAGCACCTGCCGGCGTGACGTGCGGTGACGTGTCATCTAGTTTTAGTGTGGTCTGCCCGCTGGCAGCCTCGGCAGCCGCTAGCGTCGTGCCGATTGTCTTCATGAGGTAGATGTTGTGTGCAGTGGTGGAACATTTATAACGCATGTGCGTAAGTCGCGGGATGTGCCCCGCCAGTGGTGGAAACGCCTCCGTCACTTCTGCCCCGATTGACTGCGTCTGATATCCGGTCTGAAAAACTGGCATGTTAAGAGCCTCCTAAGTTATGGCGTTGCAACGCCGCTGGTTCTAATCTGTAAATCAAGGACCGTCGTACTGACTGCCCATCCTAAAAACGTGCCGAACTTGCCCGTTGCCAGGTCACTGATCGGCATGATTTTTCCGCTGCTTCCGATCACGTACGCCGTGTTCGTCACGAGCGTGGCACCGGGTGTGATAAGTCCTTTTTTGACAATCTGGATTTTCACCCCGTCCTCACCATAGCCGATCACAAGACCTTTGCAGGCAGCAACCACAGCGGACGTATTTGCCGCTTTGTGGTATTCCTCGTCACTATGGAAATACAACGGCATCATTGGCGTGATTGTTTCGCCGGCGGTGCCTTCTATTGTTTCGGCTGTCGCGCCGAGTCGGACGTTTGCCGCTGTTATTGTCAGTTCTGCCATGTCACCTCTCCAATGCCACCCCAACCAACGCCCACGATCTTCTCAGCCGTCTGATGTTCCTGCTTGATCTCATTCCAGAGTTTGTCGACATGACAATCCTCTCGACGGTGTTTCAGTGCGTCCGCGATATCGTGAAAGTAAATCCGCTCCGGATCCAGCGTCTTCGCGAATTCCCAGTCAGTCGTGACGCCCGTCAATGTGTGGTCGCCGTCGATAAACACCGTGTCAAAGGAATTGTAATCATCACGCAACCTGTTCTGTATACCTGAATTCGCAGAACTGCCGGTGATTAGATTCAGTGCCGAGTTGTCCGCCTGCGGTGCAATGTCAACGCTGACAATCTGCATCTCCGGGAATCGGTGCCTGATGTGGTATTCGAGACCGCCGTGCTTGCTGCCGATCACCAGTAAACTGCGTGTACCGTCCAGTCTATCCAGCAGCCAGTCTAGTTCCCGCTGGTGCTGTTCCGTGCGAGGTCCGCCAATTCGGGCAACCTCCCACTCAAACGCCTGGTCAATCCACGCCGCCCAATTGTCAATATCATAGGGAGCCTTAAACGGTAGCCCATCGCCGAATATACAGGCGGCATTTTGTGCAGGAACGCAATCGCCGGGCCATGCTTCTGTCCCGCCATACGGTCCCTTAACGTCAGGGATTCCGCCGGCCAGTATCGTGGACGTCCTCGCCTGCCAGAATGTTCCGCTGTAGTGCCAGCGGTGCCCAGGTTGGAGCGGCATGTCGCCGTATGTTTTGAGTGCCCCGAAAAACGTGTAACCGGCTGCCATTGCCGCCGTCGCCTGATCGTGATTCAGTGCGACCATCTCCCACATCAAATCACACCACAGATGCACAGCTTCCATGTCGCGTGTATGTGCCCTAACGCCTTTGCAGTGCCCGTAAACGGTCACGCTGTCAGGTTCTGTCGCATCAAGCAACGGTAGGGCCGCACGCAGCGTCTGGACCTCACCGGATCCCGTACCGTCGCCCTGTCCTTTGTTGACGAATTCCAGATACGTGAATCCGTCGCCCAGCGTATCCCGCACCGCGTCTGCCGATTCGGAGTCTGGACTG
>Ga0233413_10000405_pt1 | contig 20989 bp, 18 predicted proteins | sample Na_anoxic_6_MG_FD_189019 | JGI IMG/M metagenome (GOLD analysis project Ga0233413, IMG submission 189019) | Seawater microbial communities from Saanich Inlet, British Columbia, Canada - Na_anoxic_6_MG | ecosystem: Environmental > Aquatic > Marine > Inlet | place: Canada: British Columbia...
TTCTAACATTGGTTTTATTAAATAAAATAATACCTTCTTTTACCCGTTTTAAAAATACATCATAATTTAATTTAAATTCATCGGATAAAATCATAGAAGAAAAGGGAGTATTGTATTGTAATGGTCTGTTCATTATCTCGTTTGGTATTTGTTTATTTACTACAACTCCAGCCAATCCCCAATCAATAATTCGTGTATTTAATTTACTATCAATCATAATATTTCTATCTTTTAAATCGTTATGTATTACTCCAGCAGTATTCATAGGGCGGACACCATGTTTAAGAAGTTTAATAACCAATTCATTTAACATAAATATTTTTTGTTTAGTTATTTTACCATTCACTACTAACCAATCTTTTAAATCAATACCAGCATCAGGCATATTTAATACAGTTAATCGATTTAATCGATTATTAACATTTTTTTCTGTAATATTATATCGAGTCAAGGCGAAACATTTCTTATCAAAATCAATCATATCATCCTTTGATAATTTATCAGGGTTACATAGATTTATATCTAAAAGATAATATTTTTGATAGTTTTTAATTTTATTTAATTTTACCTTAATCTTTTCAATTTCTTCCATTTCTTTTTTACCATGTTGTTCAATAGACATTTTACTAACACCATCGATTCTATCTGTTTTATTTTTACATTTTAAAGCAGGTTTAAATATACAACCAAATCCACCTGACGCGATGGCTTCACCGCCTTTTCTTCCTCTTCCTCTTCCTTTCCTTCTACTGTTTTTCCTTTTACTATTACTATTTCTTCTTCTACCATTTATATTATGTTTAATTGTCTTGTTCATATTAATCTTATATAGAGGAGAGAATTATTTTTTATATAAATAATAACCTCCGACCAATAAACCAACAATAATTCCTCCAAAAATTAATTTTTTTCTATATTTTATTTGTTCACGAAGAATAATTTCTTTCGGTTTATATAGCTCATAATATTTTTCCAACGCATCAGTTAATGTGATTTCCTCTTTATCAATCATTGTATTTATTTTATTATGAATAAACAATACCCATTTTAAAAAAGCGTCTTTTCCCTCTAAATACGGAGAGACGGGATATTTATCTAATAATCCACTAAATTTATTTCCAATAGGAGGATGAGGTATAAATAAAGGAAGGTTTGAAATAAAATCATAATATTTTTTTTGTGTAGTCTCATTTGCTTTTAAAGGATAAGATACAGCTAATGTCATTAATAGAAACCAAAAATGAGGTCCCCATACTTTTGGATCAAACAATTTATCCGTCATTAATAAAAAACAATATAAAAAGATAAGTAAATAAACATATAACGACCCAATGAATAAATCATTTAATTTTTGTAATAACTGTGGAAAAAACGGACATCAATTTCATTCTTGTAAACATCCAATAACAAGTATAGGAATAATAACATTTAGAATGCTGGATAATAATATTCAATATCTTATGATAAAACGGAAACATAGTTTAGGATTTGTAGAATTTATGAGAGGTAAATACCCATTATATAATTATGAATATTTGTTGAATATTTTTGACGAGATGTCCATGTATGAAAAAGAATTAATTAAAAAATCGACATTTGATGAGTTATGGAATTATTTATGGGGTGAGCAAATTGGAATTCAATATAGAGGTGAAGAAAAAGTATCTAGAGAAAAATTCGAGGTTCTTTCAATTGGTATTGAAGGAAAGGTTTCTTATAATTTAGAAAAAATTATAGAAAACAGTTCAACTATATGGGATGAACCAGAATGGGGGTTTCCAAAGGGAAGAAGAAATTATCAAGAAAAAGATTTAGGTTGTGCTTTAAGAGAATTTGAAGAAGAGACAGGATATCTCAAATCTAATATAAAATTACTCCAAAATATAGTTCCCTATGAAGAAATTTTTACCGGTTCCAATATGAAATCTTATAAACATAAATATTTTTTGGGGTATATAGATTCTTCTATAGATAGAACAAATGTGTTTCAAGAAACGGAAGTGAGTGAAATAAAATGGTTAGGATATGACGGTTGTATAGAAAAAATTAGACCCTATAATTTAGAAAAAAAAAACATTTTGGAAAAAGTGAATACTGTTTTAAAACAATATGGATTATATTAATAAATGGATTAATAAATGGATTATATTAATAATATAGATTATATTAATAATATATAAGTAATATGGAAAAACAGAAACGAAGGAAGCCTAATAAAAAATTAAAATTAATAGAGAGTATTCCAATATTGACTGAAGAAAATATTGAATCCGTATTCAAAGATAATTTTGATAAAATAGATTTAGATAATAGTAATTATAATAATTTTTTAAATCAGAAAGAAATATTAAATAGAAAATTTATATCAGAGAATGAAGATAAATATAATAATCTATATCCTTCGATTGATGATCCGGAATTTAGTATGAAAATAGCCGTTAAAAAAGAATTTAACGAAACTAAATACGACGGGACTATTCATAAGAATATAGAAGAACAAGCAAAAAAATTATGTGATGCCGATTTTGAGTTATCTCCAAATCAATTATTTGTAAGAAATTTTTTGAGTTTTCAGACACCTTATAATAGTTTATTACTATATCATGGGTTAGGTTCTGGTAAAACATGTAGTGCGATTAGTGTATCTGAAGAAATGAGGAATTATCTGAAACAACTAGGAATTAACCAGCGAATTATTGTAGTAGCCTCTCCCAATGTTCAAGAAAATTTTAAAATTCAATTATTTGATGATAGAAAGTTAAAATTTATTGATGGTTTATGGAATTTAAGAGCTTGTACAGGGAATAAATATTTAAAGGAAATAAATCCTATGAATATGAAAGGATTATCGAAAGAAAAAGTGATAAGACAAATCAATCGAATTATTAATAATTCATACTTATTTTTAGGATATACGGAATTCGCGAATTATATACAAAATATATCTAAAGTGGACGAGTCGGATCCAAAGAAGAAAAAAACAGAATCAATTAGAAAATTAAAGAAAAATTTCAATAATAGATTAATCGTGATTGATGAAGTTCATAATATTCGAATAAGTGATGAAAAACAAGAAAAACATATAGCTCAAGAATTAATAAAATTAGTAAAATATGTTGATAATTTACGATTATTATTTCTCTCAGCGACTCCAATGTACAACAGTTATAAAGAAATAATTTGGTTATTAAATGTTATGAATTTAAATGATGGTCGTTCGACGATTGAATTAAATGATGTATTTGATAAAAATGGGAATTTATTAATTAGTGAAACAGGGGAAAATATAGGAGAAGAAGTTTTGAAGAGAAAGTCTACTGGATATGTATCATTTGTAAGAGGGGAGAATCCTTATACATTTCCATATAGAATTTTTCCATCATTATTTGCGATTCAGCATACATTTAAAGAATTGACATATCCAAGAAAACAATTAAATGGTAAAGTAATTGTTCAACCATTAGAACATTTAGATGTATATATAAATAATTGTGGGTCATTTCAACAAGTAGCCTATGATTATATTATGGATAATATTAAAGAAAAAAATAGTAAAAAAAAAGAGGGTTTACCTAGTTTTGAAAATATGGATTCATTTGGTTATACTATATTACAAAAACCGTTACAGGCTCTTAATATGGTGTATCCGAATAAAATATTAGAATCGGATAAGAAAACATTTGATTCTAAAATATTATTAGGTTCAGAAGGGTTAAAAAGATGTATGAAATTTAAAGAGACTACTAATCCACCAACAAAAAAAAATTTTGAATATAAAAATAATGATTTCGGGGAATTTTTTGCTACAGAAAAAATAGGACAATATAGTTCTAAAATTAAAGGTATAATAGATAACATTTATAATTCGGATGGTATTGTATTGATATATAGTCAATTTATTGATGGAGGAGTCATTCCAATGGCCTTGGCTTTAGAATCTATGGGATTTACCCGTTTTGGAAATAAAGCAAGTAATTTATTTAAAACTCCACCCCGTTCAGTGATTGATTATAAAACATTTATTCCCAAGAATGAAATGGAAAATCCATCTGAATTTAAACCAGCAACATATACATTATTAACTGGAGAAAAGGCATTATCACCGGATAAGATATTCGATATTAAAAATTTGACAGATGAAGATAATAAGAACGGAGAGAAAATAAAGGTGATAATCATATCCATGACTGGTTCGGAAGGATTAGATTTTAAAAATTTAAGACAAGTTCATATTATGGAACCATGGTATAATTTAAGTTTAATAGAACAAATTATAGGGCGTGCTGTTAGAAATTGTAGTCATAAACATTTGGAGTTTATTAATAGAAATGTAGAAATATTTTTATACGGAACATTATTACATAATAGTGAGGAAGAAGCCGTAGATTTATATATTTATCGACTCGCAGAATTAAAAGCGGTTCAAATAGGTAGAGTGAGTAGAATATTAAAAGAGTCATCTGTAGATTGTCTTTTGAATATAGATCAAACACTTTTCACCGAAGATAATATGAATACGGTAGTAAAACAACAATTATCTAATAAAATGACGATAGATTATCCGATTGGTGATAAAGCAAAGACGGTATCATGTGATTATATGGATACATGTGATTTCAAATGTAAACCATTTAAACAAATTACAGAAGAAGATATAAAATTAGATACCTATAATGAGGCATTTATTCTTATTAATACAGACAAAATTATTCAAAGAATAAGAGACTTATTTAAGCAAAAGTTTTTTTATAAAAAAGACAGATTGATTAGTGAGATAAATGTAGAAAAAAATTATCCTTTAGTTCAAATTAATGTGGCATTAACATCATTAATAAATGATAAGAATGACTATTTAGTTGATAAATATGATCGATTAGGTCATTTAATCAATATTGAGGAGTATTATTTATTTCAACCGATAGAGTTGAATAACGAAAATATTAGTATTTTTGATAGAAACAGACCGATTGATTACAAAGCGCCAAAAATTACTGTTCCCATTAATATGATAGATAGTTCTATTAATATAAAACGGAATATAAAAAAAAATAATGAAACCAGTTCTGATTTACAAGAAAATCATGGTATAAGCAATGGAGAAAAAATAATAAATCAAATCAAAGACAGTTATACCATTGGACATAGTCATATAACGGAATATCGTAGAGGTGAAGATAATTGGTATGTTTATTTAGCTATATTACATACGAATAAATATCTGGAAAATACAATTGGAATAAATGATAAAGATTTCGATCAATTTTTGATAGAACATATTTTAGAAAAAATATCTTTTAATGATACTTATGAATTATTAAATTACATTTATTTTAAAAAATCATTAAGTGATATTGAGCAAAAAATAAAAAAATATTATGATGGCAAGATATTAAGTAATAAAGGAGTAAAAGGAGTCATTTTATCTAAGAAAAATATTCAATTAAAACGGAATACACAATTTTTATTAGTATTAAGTAAAACATCTTGGGTTGATGGTAAACAAGAAGATTATACAGATTTAGCCCCCGCATTGAAAGTATTAATAATACCCTTATCTAGTTACAATATTAATATAGGTTTTATGGGACCATTTAAAGATGAGGATATAAATATTTTTAAAGTAAAAAATATGGCTGATAAAAGAAGTAAAGGGGCGAGATGTGATCAATCTGGAAAAAGTGATACTATAAAATTATTAAATACAATCATAGGTAAAGATAAAAATGATGAATATATATTTAATGATGATAATATAAAAGGAAAAAATAAAACAGAATTTTGTGTATTACAAGAAATGTATTTAAGATATTTTAATAAGATAGGTAAAGACAATAAAAGATGGTTTTTATCTCCAGAAGAATCTATAATAAATGATCTTGAAAAAATTCATTTTTGAATAAATAAAAATTAATAAATAAAATTGAAGAAAATATAAAGAATAAATTATACATATATAGTAGTATGGACACTTCGAAAACGAAAAAAGATTTACATAGGAATAAAGAGATTGGAGTATTTATGAACTCCTTATTGTCTAGGAAAATACAATTACCTTTTAAAAAAATTGGTAAGAATATTAAAGAATTACTAGAAAATAAGATTAAACGTGATATTGAAGGTAAATGTACAGTAGAAGGATATATAAAGATTGATTCTACCAAAATTTTAACTTACTCCAGTGGAATATTATTTGAAGATATAGTAGAATTTGATGTAGGATTTGAATGTTTAGTATGTTGTCCAGTAGAAGGTATGAAAATTAAATGTATTATTAAAAATAAGACTCAAGCTGGTATTAGAGCAGTAATAAGTGAGGATAATTCGCCTATTATTATATATATTACAAGGGATCATCATTACAATAATAAATATTTTAATTCAGTAGAAGAAGGTCAAGAAATTACAATTAAGGTAATTGGACAGCGATATGAATTAAATGATAAACAAGTGAGTGTAATAGGAGAAATCGTGGAACCAAAATCAGACAAATATAAAAAGAAACCAAAATTAATTATAAAATAGATATTTAAAAACAAATTAAGTTATATATTAATGACAAGTTTAATTTGTTTAAAAGAACAAATAGAGGATTTAACAAAATTTCATCAAATTGAAATTTTGAAAATCTTGAAAGAAGATGATACCATTACATTAAATGAAAATAAAAACGGTATTTTTATAAATCTTACGAATTTAAAAGAAAGTATTGTTATTCAATTAGAAGATTATTTAAAATATGTTCAAAAACAAGAAAAACAATTAAATGATATTGAAAATCAAAAAAATGAGTTGAGTAATATCTTTTTTAAAGATAATAAAGATAATTCATGTATATCATTAAATGCAGAGGTCTAATCAGATAATCAAAGAATTAAGTAATTATATGCTAACTTCAAAAAATATATATAATATTGAAGTTATCAACTATAATAATAACCAAGTATCTAAGAAAATGCCGAGTAAAAAAATGTTTACAACACTTCCCATTCCCCAATTAGTAGATATTTTTTTCCCGAAACATAAAGATCAATTATTTTGGTGTTTTTATATTGTATTAAATGATATGACCAATTATGATATGATTAATAATTTTTTTACGACAGAAAAAGAAACTAAATATAAATGGATTGAAGAATTCAGACAAAAAAAAGAAATATTTAAGCCTATTAAAGTGAGTAAAAGTTATGTGGAAACCGAATTAGCCCATAGTAAAATGATTTCAATGAAATCTATAAAGGCATTATGTCATTTAAAAGATATTAATATTTTTTTTATTGATAATCAAAAATTTTATGAAGTGATAATTAACGAAAACAATCCAATATATGTGATTGAAAAAATAGATAATAAATTTGGATTAAAACATAAAGTAACAAAAGAAAAAATAGAATATTATCGTAATCATTTTTGGAAATTAGAAAATTTAGATAAACCATTAAAAGCAATTTCTGGTTATAAAGCTGATGAATTAAGAGACATATGTAAAAGATTAAATATTGAAATTAATAAATTAACAAAACCTCAAATGTATGAACTAATAGTAAAGAAGCTACATACATAATTCAATAAAAATTTTAATTATATTACATACATAATATAATTAAAAATTGAAATAAATATAAAATAATATGAATAAGTATATATATATACCTATGACAGAAGAAGAACAAGAGTTTGATAATATGATTAACACGTATTTAGAAAGCATTAGGGGAACGATGAGTGGAATTCCAGAATTCGAAATTCGTTTTGGAACAAAAGGGAAACATACTATATCTAAAATTAATTTTGATAATGTTATTCAAAAACTTAAATCGTCCAATATGTCAATGTATCAACCCGATTCACATTCTTTAAAAATTGCTAATAAATTTCTTGATAAAAGAACTGGAATGACGAAAGATTCGAATGTTCGTATTGAACTTGCTGGTCTTCATAATATTCAAAGTTATTGTAAGACGAATTTATTAGATTCACAAGGAGTATCACCATCCTATGTTCAGAAAAATTACGCTAAGATTGGTGAACGAAATATATATCCAGTGGATATAAATAAATTAAATTTACGAGCATCTTTCCAAATGGAAAAATCAGTTCCTGCTCATGGATCGTTTGCTCAAAATATTTCATCCAATTGGGCAGATAATAAAAAAACATTCAGATATTTAAATAGAACGTCCTTTATTCATCCGGATTATCCTATAAGATTTGATTTGAGTATTGTAAAAGAAGGTAACCAGGAAGAAATTGAATTTAAAGGGCGAAAGAAGTGGGTACAAAAACCCGAATATACAATTCAAACCGCGAATGTATTTGATAATATAGAAAAATATGAAATAGAATTAGAAGTGCTTAATAATAAAGTAGGATTAGGAACAGAATTTAATACTCCTCAGAAATTATCCCATATATTAAAAAAAGCAATAAGATTAGTATTAGCTGGATTACAAAATACGAATTACCCTATACCTTATAATAATATTTATGATATTGGGAGAGAATATTTACAACTCGTTCATAAAAAAGAGTATAATGTTAAAATGCAAATGAGATCAAACATGTTTTTAGGACCTCAACCAATAACATTACAAATGATGAATATTGCACCCATTAATGAGGATGTAATTGTTCCAAATATTCGTAATGATTATACTGTTACTGAAAAAGCAGATGGTATGAGAAAATTATTATTTATTAATAATGAGGGGAAAATGTATTTAATTGATACGAATATGAATATTCAATTCAGCGGTGCTATGACGAAAAATGTGGATTTAAAAAATACGATTTTAGATGGAGAACATATTTTACATAATAAAAAGGGAGAATTTATAAATTTATATGCTGCCTTTGATATTTATATAATTAATAAAAAAGATATTCGTTCTAATTCTTTTATTCCATCGCAAGAGGAATCTAAACATATAGAAATGAAATTTAGATTACCAGTTTTAATAAATGTGATTCAGAATTTAAATGCTATATCATCATTTTCCGATAAACCATCTCCGCTTCGTATAGAAAATAAAAATTTTAAAGCAGAAAGTAAAGAAATTAGTATATTTCAATGCTGTAATACTATCATTGATCAAGAAAAACAAGGTTTGTATGAATATGAAGTAGATGGTTTAATTTTCACACCTGCTTACTTGGGAGCTGGAGGTAATATTCCTGGTGAAGCAGGACCATTAACAAAAGTTACATGGGAACACGCATTTAAATGGAAGTTACCAAAATACAATACCATTGATTTCTTAGTGACTACTAAAAAAGATGTAAATGGCAGTGAAGATTTTATTGGAAATATTTTTCAAGATGGAACTGATGCGTTAGCATATGAACAGTTATCTCAATATAAAACATTAATACTTCGAGTAGGTTTTAATGAAGACAGAGATGGTTATAAAAATCCATGTGCTGATGTAATTAATGATAATTTGCCCACTTTCAAAGAAGGAAATGAAAAATCGTATAAACCATTACCCTTCTTTGCAACAAATCCATTTGACCCAGACGCAAGTATATGTAATATTATGCTCGAGACTGATGAAAATAATAATAAAAGATTACTAACGGAAGATAAAGAAATGTTTAGTGATGGAATGATTGTTGAATTTAAATATGATTTTAGTCGTGAACATAAATGGAGATGGGTTCCGATAAGAGTTAGATATGATAAAACAGAAGAATATAGAAAGGGGGCACCTCAGTATGGAAATTCGTATCGTGTGGCTAATAGTAATTGGCAAAGTATTCATAATCCTATTACAGAAGAAATGATACGAACAGGTGAAAATATACCAAATGAATTAGGAGACGACGAGGTATATTATAATAAAAAATCTAATTTCTCTCAAACAAAAGGTTTACGAGACTTTCATAATTTATTTGTTAAAAAAACACTTATTAAAAGTGTTAGTAAAAGAGGAAATACATTGATTGATTATGCGGTAGGTAAGGGGGGAGATTTATCAAAATGGATTGAAGCCAAATTATCATTTGTTTTTGGAATAGATTATTCGAAAGATAATATTGAAAATCGTATGGATGGAGCCTGTGCTAGATATTTGAATGATAGAAGAAAATTCAAAATTATGCCTTATTGTTTATTTGTTCATGGTAATTCATCATTAAATATTAAAAATACAGATGCTATTGAAACTGAAAAAAATAAACAAATTACAAGGGCGGTATTTGGTGAGGGACCAAAAGAAAAAGATAAATTAGGACTCGGTGTATATAAACAATATGGTAAAGGTAAGGAAGGTTTTAATATTAGTTCTTGTCAATTTGCACTTCATTATTTCTTTGACAATAAAAGAAATCTTAATAATTTCTTGAAAAATGTGAGTGAATGTACAAAAGTCGACGGTTATTTCACAGGCACATGTTATAACGGAACAGATATATTTAATGCACTAAAAAGTAAACAATCGGGAGATAGTATTTCTATATTTGAAGGTAATAAAAAAATATGGCAAATCACTAAAGGATATGATAAAGCATCATTCTTAGATGATGAAACTTCATTAGGTTATGAAATAGAAGTGTTTCAAGAAACAATTAATAAATCATTTCCGGAATATTTGGTTAATTTTGATTATCTCAACAGATTAATGGAAAACTATGGATTTGTTTTATTATCTAGAGATGAATGTTCTGAAATTGGAATTCCTGAGAGTGTCGGTTCTTTTCAACAATTATATGGATTAATGGAACAAGAAAATAAGAAAAATCCTAAAAATACTTTGAAATATGGACAAGCCATGACTATGACACCAAAAGAGAAACAAATTTCATTTTACAATAATTATTTCATTTACAAAAAAATTAGAAATGTAGACACCAACGCTGTGTATAATACAATGATTGGTAGTTCAAAGTTTCAAGAGCAATTAGATAAATTAGACGAAAAAGAAGCTCGACAAAGCTCTGAAAAACAACAAAAAATGGATGATAAATCAAAGAAAATTCCTAAAAAATTAAAGAATAAACTTCGATTAGAAGAGGACTAATTTCTATTTATATTATAAACAACATAAAAAGTATAGTTAATAATATAGTATCACTATGAGTTTTTTTATACTACCTGAAATTCATTCTAATATAGATAGTAATAATATACAAATAAAATCCGATGACAGTAATTTATGTTATATTAGTTTAACACTGAATTATTATTTAAATAATGTTAAAAAGCAAATTAATGATAATGAGGAAACTTGGGATTTTATTAAAAAATATACCAATCCATATGAATTTATTCATACTCAAATTCCTAATTATAAACATTCCATTAGTAAATTAAAACCTTTATCTAGATCTTTTTATAAAATGATAGAAATATCCGATTTATTACATATATTTGATGATTTTAATGATGAACCGATGGAAACATTTCACTTGGCTGAAGGACCTGGTGGATTTATAGAAGCGACTGCTCATATAAGACAAAATCCGTTGGACAAATATTATGGTATGACCCTTTTATCTCCGGAAGATCTAAATGTTCCTGGATGGAGAAAAACAAATCATTTTCTTGAAAATAATAAAAATGTTCATATTGAATCAGGTGAAACAAAAACAGGTGACTTGTTGTCCGTTGATAATCTTAAATATTGTATTAAGAAATATGGTAATTCTATAAATATAATAACTGCCGATGGAGGATTTGATTTTTCCATTGATTTTAATAAACAAGAATCATTGGCTACAAATTTATTATTTGCTCAGGTAAGTTTTGCTATTTCTATGCAAAAAACAAATGGACATTTTATTCTTAAGATATTTGATATTTTTACCAAAACTACCTCCGATATCATTTATTTATTATCAACATTGTATAAACAAGTATTTATTATTAAACCGAATACTAGTAGATTGGCGAATTCAGAAAAATATATTGTCTGTAAATATTTTAAAGAACCTCCTATTCAATTAATTAATAAAATTGTGTCAGAATATCCAAAATTACAGGAAAATTCGTTTATTTCTAGTATTTTAAATTTTAAATTGGATTATTATTATATTAATAAATTAGAAGAATACAATGCTATATTTGGTCAACAACAAATAGAAAATATCACCTCTACACTCAATTTAAATGGATGTAAAAATAAAAATGAACGATTAGAAACTATTAAAAAAAATAACATTCAAAAATGTATTCACTGGTGTGAAAAACATAATATTCCTTACACAAAAACAATACTTTCCACAAATATTTTTTTAAGTTAATAATCTCATATTTTTTTACAATATTTTTATATAGTAATAATATATAATGAATCAATTATTAAATAGGTGGAATAAATCTAATTATGTATTAAAGATTCTTTGTGTTATTTCTGTGTATATCATTATTCGTATTATATTTATGTTTATGTATTCCTCCAAAGCAGAAAATTTTGGAAATCCGGCATCGTGTACCTATTATTACATGAACAATTGTGGACATTGTAAACGCTTTTCTCCCGAATGGGATGATTTTGTTCAATCATATAATGGTCCGGTAAGATTAAAAAAAATAGAAATGAGTGATGCTGGTAGTGATTTAGAAAAATATAATATTCAAGGATTTCCAACTATATTATTTTTAGATGAAGAGGGAAATTCTAAATTTTACGAAGGTCCTAGAACCAGTGATGGTCTTAATAAATTCATTTCTGATAATTTGAATTAATTAAAATTCAATTAAAATTCAATTAAAATTCAATTAAAATTAAATAAAAGTTTAATTTTAAAAAAAAATTGAACTACGAATACATAAGTGTATATAATTATACTATCTAATTATGATGACAGAACGCGCGTTTAAACTACTTTGTGAAAATTTATTAATATTTATTGTTATCCTATTATCGACATTATTAACAATGTTACTTGTATTAATAAGTCGTATACAATCTCTATTAAGTTATTGGTCTATTAAATGTTCCAATAATATCAATGATAAAATATTGAAACTTTCAGAGGAAAGACAATATATCAAATTTAAAATAAATATTTATAACAATTTTGAAAATATTCGAAATAATATTACCAATTTTATTAATACAGTTACATGGTATCCTATTCATGAAAATGTCTTTAATTATATTGAGAATGAATCTATATATCATCTTAATAAAGAAGACCCATTTAAAGATATTCCATTTTGGGTATTACCAATGGTTCCTCCATCAGATGTGTTAATTTTTGGAAAACATATAATTGACAAAAATTACAAACAAGAGATGTATGAGAAATATCCTCTGTATACAGTGGGAGACATTATTAACTCTTTATTAGGTAATAATTTAGAATTTCCATCCTATGAAGAATGGTTAGAATCCAAATATGATGATGAAGAAGAAGATGAAGAAGATGAAGAAGAAGATGAAGATGAAGAAGAAGATGAAGAAGATGAAGAAGATGAATCAGATGAATCAGATGAAGAAGATGAAGAAGATGATGAAGAAGATGAAGATGAAGAAAATAATTCTAATAATTCTAATAATTCTGATGAACTTGTTATTATAAATAATATTGAGGCTACTGATTATCTGACTGGTGGTGTTCCACCTATTGAGGAGGAACCACAGGTTGGAATTGAACTACAGTTTGAGGCGTTTCCTCAGGTTGATGATGATGATGATGGTAATACTGATAATGATTTACCTGCTATTGTATCCGATACAGACGATGTAGAAAATGATAATGCACCTGCAGAATAAATTAAATACATAAATTATAAAAAAATAAATAAAAAAATCATAAATATTATATTTTTTTTATTTTTTAATTTATGGCTCCGAAAAAAGAAGATAACATGGTTCGAGGACCACCTGTACAACCAGAACAGATTAATTTATTTCCATTGCGTCTATATACTAAAGGAGGTGTATATTTAGATTTTAAGAAATAGGAAGAGACTCCATTATAACCGCCTTGATATTTACCCGCATTGGCAGCAGCATCTCCCCAAGCTGAACGAAAAGAAGCACCATTTTTCGTAATAGTATCATACTTTAATTTGGCTAATCGTGTTCCATTATCTACTGCTCCTTGTGTCGCATATTGAGCATTACTCGGTTTATAAATGGTTGTATTACTACATATTCTATTTGTTTCATTCGGATGATTAGCTGTTTGATAAGGATTCGTGCAATAATTGGTATTATATTCTACCGAATTATTAACAATAAGTGGATCATCATAAGTTTGTCCATCAATTGGTTGAATCGATAATTTCTGATTATATAATTTACATCTTGCTTTTAGATAACCCTTTGAATCACTATAATAAGATTGACTTAAAAGAGTATTTGCTGAATATTTGATAACATTATTTTCACATGTGGAACAAATTGTTTTTGTGTTATATACACCAGTTTGTATTTGATAACTATTTGTATCATTTGGGTCACCTATTTGTATAAATCCATTATTTTCAATCTTATTATTAATGGTTTCAGGAGCATTAGAAATATTCGCCGAAGGTTTGATACTTTTATTAGTTGATTGAAGAAATTTATTATCAAATGTTACAAAAATATTATTTCCATTTTCGTCACAATCACAATTATTAGGAAATTGATATCCCCTAAATACAGTTCCACCAGGACGATTTACCACACTAATAGACGCAGCACTTCGTCCACTTTTTCCATTCATCTCTAATTGTCTTCTCCAATGTTTCATAGGAAATGGATGACGAACACAAGCCATTCCTGTGGAACCTACATAATTTTTAGCATGATCATAATTCGCTTGAGCATCTGTTCCAGGAGCATGTCCAACATTTACACTAGGTCTTGACATACCTCCCACAATTCCTGAAGAAGAGGCGGATTTTAAAACAATATTATCGTTATTATCAGTAACATTACCTTTTACAGAAACCGGTTTTTGTCGACTAGATATTAAAGTATTCGAATAACTAAAATTAACAGGTTTAGACATTTTAATATATAGTAAAGAAAGAAAAATAAAAAAGAAAGAAATAAAAAAACTGATTAAGTAATATTTTTAAAATGATTTATTATATTATATGCTGGAGTATATAATATCTCTTTTTTTCATATTATTAATATTATGTTCAATAATTAAATACTTTACTAAATCAAGTATTATTGAAGGTGCTACAGGAACATATCAAGAATATGCCGACGATCCTCTTATTTTAGCAAAGACAAATGCGGCAAATATAGATGTCTTGAAGAAAAAAATAGATGAATTATCTAATCTTGCCAAACAAACCAAGACAAATACAAATAATATTGATGAAAATAGTCAAGCTCTTACTAGTTTATTAAATTCAATGTCTCCAAGTTCTGAAGCAGACTCACAAAAAAATCAAGCTAGTATAGATGATAATCCTGAAACTTTTAATCTAGAATAATTTATTTTATATTTTATATTTTTAGATATATATATATAATAATAATGTCAAATTTTTTTGAAGAAGTATTAACTGATGTTCAGGGTGTAGAAGAAAAATTATTAGGACCAGATTATGCTTATTGGAAACAAATAAAATCACCTAGTGAAATGGGTATGAGTGCCCATGGTTCTATATCAACGATAGCGAAAGATGTAACTGGTTTAATAAATTATGTAGATCTTTTAGTAGCTGGTGGCGGTGGTGCTTCAAAAACAAATGGTCCTATGGGAAATAAATTTTTCTTGAAAACGGCGGCTACTTGTAAAGATAAAGCATCTGGAGAAATTGTAGATAGGTATATGTATATTAATAATGTTCCCGATGGTTCTATACCTTTTATTAGTGGAGCTATGAATCAAAATTTCTCGGATTTACGAGGATTAGTTCCAGGCACATTAAGTAATGTGTCTGCAATAAACCCAATGCTTATATTTCAAGCATTCATGTCCGGTTCTCAACCAGAATGTCAAGAAATCACATTAGAAACCATTAATGTTAATAATAAACATTCTACAGAAACCCGTCATGTTACAACCACTGATTTACAAAATCTAGGTTCTTGTGAATTTAAACCACAATATAATAAAAATCCCGTTACCGGTTCTCCGTGTAGAGAAGGATTCGTCAATCGAAAAAGATGTAAAATTCCCGATGATTATTTGGTTAAATTATTTTATGGTTCATTAAGTGTATTAGGTGTATATTTACTTATCAGTATTATGAAAAAAATTAAAGAGAGAAAATAAAGGAAAGAGAGAAAATAAAGGAAAGAGAGAAAATAAAGGAAAATGAAATATTTTATTATAAATTCATTCAATAAATTATAATAAAATTATTTGTATTACTTAAGCCTTCGCAATAGCCGCAGCCAGAGCACGACTTTTAGCAGCATGAGCAGCAGCAGTTCTACTACGACTTCTAGCAGCAGCGGATGTTAAACCTTTGGCACTACTAGCCAAGTGTCTAGAATAAGGAGTTCCTTTTTGTCCCTTAGCATTTCTAGTTTGTCTTTTACCTTTGCGATTATAGTATTTATCACCTTTGTGGGTAACAAAATCTTCTCTACCTTTTCTTGATTTGGATGGCTGTCCTTTTTTAGGGTTGCCTCCGGACATTTTTTTATAAGGGGAACCTTTCTTTCCCTTAGCATTTCTAGATTGTCTTTTACCTTTGCGATTATAGTATTTATCACCTTTGTGAGTAACAAAATCTTTTCTACCTTTTCTGGTTTTTGATGCCTTTCCTTTTTTACGGTTACCTCCTTTCATAGAACGAGATCTTCTTCTGCTTTTACCACCAAGAGTAACAGGAGCAGTAGCACTAGCAGGAGTAGCAGGAGTAGCAGGAGAAGCAGGAGAAGCAGGAGAAGCAGGAGAAGCAGGTTTTTTAGAGAACATTCCTGTGAAACCAGACCAAGCACTAGAAGCTGCTTTTGATGCTTTACTACCTAATTCGCCTACATGTTGATCTATAGATTTATTTTTAGCAGGAGGAGCAGTAGATATATTAGTATTTGTAAGAGGAGCACTCATATTATATAATATTTATAGAAAATAATATATAATTATCACTAAATTTAAAGTTTAACGCGTTTATAAAGTTCTAAAGCAGCTAATCCTCCTGCGATTTGAGCAAGAATATAAGGGATTAAATCATTCTTAGGTAATTTACCAGCAGAAACCATCATAACGGAAACAGCAGGGTTAAACATTCCACCTGAAATAGGTCCACCGATGAGAATAGCAATTGCTAAAGCAGCACCAATAGCTAACGCATTACCTGTAGCTAAAATAACGTATAAAAAGAAAAGGGTTCCTAAAAATTCAACAAAATATTTGTTCATTGCTATATATTTCATTCATAAAAAAATAAATTATTTATTATATTTTTACATAATAAATAATATTCTTATTCTATTATTTTTATTTTAAATAAGTAGAAGAATTAAGCTACATAACCACTTCGAGAACCAGAAAACATTAATACTCTCTTTCCAACACCACCTGATCCTAAAGGATTGACAGAAAGTAATTTATTGGTTTTCAAATAATTTTTTTGGTAATCAATTGATTTACCATATAATTGAGGTAAACCGCGACTACCTTTAATTTGTTGATGTCTGTATACAGCAACATCACTTGTTCCTACACGAGGGGCTAAACCACCCATAATTCCAAAAACAGAAGTTTTATTCGCAATAGAAGGAGTATTCCTTGCTCTTTTGGATCCATTCATTAAACCAACAGGCATTATATATAATAAAAATAATAAAATATTAAAATTATCATTATTTTTATTTTTATTTTTATTTTTATTAAACTTGAATTTGTCGATTTCCAGTGCTAGTTAATATAGATCTTCCACCAGATTTAAATGGATTGGCTATAGCGCCTTTTTTCTTGGGTGCTACACTGCCTCCTCCTCGAACGCGTGCTAAAGAACTATTAATAACAGTAGTATCATTGGATTTACCTTGGAAAGATATTTTATTTTGATAAGGTTTGGTAGATGATTTACCAATTGCGTTTGCTTTTTTTTGTTGTATATGTTGCGACGAATCATAATGTCCACTTAATAATGTGCCACCTCCAGCATTTTGAATATAGGTTTGTCGATTTCTAGAAAACATAGAATCACCAGCAGAAGGATAGAATTTCTGTGGCATACCCATATTAACTGGAGGAGAAGTGTCTTTTGTAGGAATGATCGCATTTCCACCTTTATTTTTTATTAATATTCCTTGATCAGCAGGACCTGTAAAACGATATGTAAATTGTAACCCACTCATTTTATATATATATAGATAATAGATAATATATAAAATGCTAATTTAACATATAAAATGCTAATTTAACGCTTAATGTCTGACTTTATTAAGAGCAATAAATGTATTACTTCTACCAGCACCACCAAAAGAATAGTCATTATAATTTCTACTGACTGCTTGTTGTTTTTTGAATTTTGTATAATCAGAACCATCATATACATATTTAACATTTGTGGATGCGCTAGGAATTCCAGTTCCATCAGGTTTGGCAAAAATACTACCTCCTAAAAATCTAGCAGAACCATTGGCGGCTAATTTAATTCTTCCAGTATTTACTTGATTAGAACCACCAGATGTATAAGCGACACGATTTAATAAATCACCGGCATTATTTACAGCTCTAAATGGAGTTGCTCCTATTTTTTGTCCTTTGACTACACCAGTAGCTGCTTTACCATTCCAAGCATCACGTAATGTAAATCGAATTCTTTCTCTAGAAGAAGAACCCATTCCACTTCCAGAATAACTATTAGATCCTCCACCTATTAATTTTGGCGCTACTCCTGGATATCCAGCGGCTACATAATTTGGATTAAATGTAAAAGGCATTATATATATATCTCTCATATAAAAAAAATTATTAAGAATTTGCTAAAACTATATTATTTATTATTTTAATGTAGGATTATTATGTCATTATTCTTGGAGCAATATTCATTGTTTGTAGTTCTTGAAATAATAATTTACAAGCATATGGAATTTCCACATAATTAAAATCTACACGATTATTACATGTATTACAATTGTGTATTTTCATTTTATCATTATAAGCAGCAATCATTCCACAACGCTTACACACATTAACTTTATATTTATCCGAAGCATCATATAATCTCCCCCTAGTAAACCTAGACGCTCCATGTGATACCATACAATCCCTCTCCATTTCCCCAAATCTTAATCCACCGTCACGACTTCTTCCCTCCGCTGGTTGTCGTGTTAAATTAACCATAGGTCCAATAGATCTACTATGCTGTTTATCTCGGACCATATGCTTCAATCTTTGATAAAATACAGGTCCAATAAATATACTGGTTTCTATTTGTTCACCGGATAAACCATTATATAATAATTGATTACCATTTGCTTCGTATCCTACTTTAATCAATTCTCTTCGAATCGTATCAATAGACAAATCTCCAAACGCAGTTCCATCTCCAAATAGTCCTAATTCTATTAAAACCTTACCCAATAAAGTTTCTTTTAATTGACCAATGGTCATTCTAGATGGAATCGCATGTGGGTTAATGATAATATCAGGTTGTAATCCATCAGCTGTAAAGGGCATATCGCATTGTGGAATAATATTTCCAATAGTTCCTTTTTGTCCATGACGACTACTAAATTTATCCCCAATAACTGGTCGTCTAACAGTCCTAACTCTAACTTTACAAAAGCTATATCCATCTCCATTTCTTTCTACAAAATTTTTATCAACATATGATTCTTCATTCGTTCTAAATGTTCTACTTAAATCTTCGTATTTAATCAGCTTTGTATGATCATTTCTATTTTCTTTAATAGGCACGACTTTGGCAATAATAACATCATTATTTTCTAATAATGTATTTTCAGGAATAATCCCCTTACTATTAATTTTACCATAATTACCAAATTTCATACCCTTCGTTTTAGTTGGATCCGGTTTACATCTTATTTCTTCATCTCCATTGATTTTTTTATCCTCATCTTTTTCCGTGTGATAAATAGTTGCTTGAAATAAACCTCTATCAATGGAACCTTGATTAAATAACAAACTATCTTCTTGATTATATCCACTATGAGTCATAATAGCAACAATCACGGGAGATCCCGCCGGAATTTTATCCAATTGAACCATTCCCATAAGACGAGTATCTACCAATGGTCTAGCAGGATAAGATAATACATAAGCGGTTTTATCCATACGATTATCATAATTGGTGACATACATCCCCATGGCTTGTTTTCCCATAGCAGATTGATATGTATTTCTAGGACTTTGGTTATGGTCAGGATATGGAATACAAGAAGCAAGAATTCCAAAAATGGTGCTAGGGTGAATTTCACAATGTGTATATTTATAAATATATTTATCCGATTTATTCAATTCATTCGGCTTCATCGCAATCATACTAAAACTCTGTTCCTCAGGATCAATATATTCGATTACAGATTCAGGAATAGAACAATCGGTCAAAAGATCATTCCAATTTAATTCACTATTTTTAATTTTATCAACTATATTTTCAGTCATAATAATATTATTATCTTTCACTCTCAATACAGGACGAATTAGTCTACCCGCATCATTACAAATACGAATTTCTCTATCTTTAATATTGAAGATAATAGAAGTATAAATATTTATAATACCTTTATATTTATGATCCTGAAATGTCTTGAATAATTCATATGGTCTATTACTATTACCAAGCCAAGCACCATTTACAAATACTTTAATATTTTGTTCCAATTCCAATGGCGACATATCTGTTAATGGTATAATATAAGGAACTACATATTCATGAAGTGGTCCACTATTACTCGGTGTTGTAATATGCGACATATAACTTAAATTTTTAACCACTCCTACACTAGCACCTTCTGGTGTTTCAGCAGGACAAAGAAACCCCCAAGAAGTATTGTGTAATTTACGCGGAGGAACTAATTTACCACTTTTATCGATAGGCGTATTAATTCGTCTCAAATGACTTAGACTAGATATATATGTTAATCTATTTAATACTTGAGCAACA
>Ga0233413_10000408_pt1 | contig 20923 bp, 24 predicted proteins | sample Na_anoxic_6_MG_FD_189019 | JGI IMG/M metagenome (GOLD analysis project Ga0233413, IMG submission 189019) | Seawater microbial communities from Saanich Inlet, British Columbia, Canada - Na_anoxic_6_MG | ecosystem: Environmental > Aquatic > Marine > Inlet | place: Canada: British Columbia...
CGACCGAATCGCACGCCACCACGGATCGCCTTTGCGCCTTTATCCACCGCATCCTCACCCTTTCGTAGTAGTCCCCTGCCAACATGCGTGACCACTCCCAAACCCTTTCGTGCTGCACCCTCACCCTTTCGTGCTGCACCCTCACCCGCCCGAGTAGCAGTCCGCTTATCTTTATCCACATCTTGAGCGGCAGTCCGCTTATCTTTATCCACATCTTGAGCGGCAGTCCGCTTATCTTTATCCACCGTACCCCCACCCGAACCAGTGGTAGTAACAATAGAGTTATTATTAAAATATTCTTTAACGTTAATATCTAATACAATATAAGTTATTAAAGTTAAACATGTTGCTCTTAGTATAGAATTTATATTATTTTGTTTTAAATCATATGTCAATACAACAAAAAGAAAACACCATATAAGTAAAAATCCTAATAACATATTCTATACTATACCCAATTATAAAAAATCGATTAAAGACATACGTAATGTTTTATCATGCATGTGTATATCCCCTAAAACAGTTAAATTATGTTGTAAATTAGACGTTTTACATATTCTTTTTATAAGTTCCACCAATAAATGACTATGTTTTAATTCTATATTAAATAATTGTTTATTATGACTATTACACCAGGACATTACCATTGGAAACTCATTCATTAATACTGTAGTAACTATATAATAACAAAACACATTTGTTTTTTCCTTATACATTTTACGACGTTTCAAGGATTCTTTACTTTCACTATAAAAATCTTCATAATGAATATTATTATGGTTTAATACTTTTACGAGTTGATAACAAGAAAACATTGATTCCATATACACAAATCTGTAAAAATGATTTAATGTGGTGATTTTGCGAGAAAACTCTTTATCAATAAAATAAGCACAATAAAAACAATTCAACACTCTCGCCCAAAATTCTCCATATGCCTCCCCTACATATAGAGAAACCGATAATGGAAAACATTTTTTTAACTGTATTTCATGGTTAGCATCAAATTCTTCAAAATTAAAAAAATGAAAAGATTCATGTATCAATACTTTAAACCATTCTTCATGTCGAAATAAAATAATTTTGTTATTTGGTTTACAACTCCAAGTATATGCCGTATTTACATGTATCTCTTCCAATATTGTTCCTTGTTCGGGTAGTAGTTTTTTAAAAGGGGTTAAATATAAATAAAGATGCACTGGATAAAGACATTTTTTCTCGCTAAATTGATATGCTAGACTAAACCAATGAAGTATCCATGGAATGTAAGACACATAGGTTTGCATCATACTCTCATGACCAGAAAATAGCGAGAAACTTATATGCACCCGTTGTCCTTTTATGGTGTAAGAAGCAACCATTTCATATAAATAATGTTTTTTACACCATTCTTTGATTTCGTTAGGCGCATTTTTTAAATTTTTTTCTAATTTTAGTAAACCTTGGGGTCTATCCTTTTCTATTTTATACGTAATGGAATCTAAATGTAGGGACAGATAAGTCGCATGAAATGTTTCAAATAAATTTGCGAGAAAAGGTTTATGAAGAAAAGGTTCCTTGGATGGATGAAACAACGGAAGAGTATTCATTTTTTTTATAAAACTATTCATACTAAAAGAATAGATTTTTAAAAAGGGGGTGTTTTTAAATTATCTCTTACTTTTTCAAGATTAGTTAATTGAATCGGTGGTCTACCCGATAAATAAACATATATTTTAGCATCACCCGTATCTAATAATAATTGTTTTAAAGCAGGATTTTGCGAGAACTTGGCGAATTCGGCACTGTAACGATCATCATCGTTTAGTAACATATAGGGTATGGGTTTTTTACATAATGTAGAACCACTTGATAAACTCATTTTATTATATTTAGTTGGATCCATTTGTTTTAAGGTTTGTGCAGTTACATAATGATTAACACTGGCCCATTGCTTATCTCCCAAGGTAAAACGCCCATCTGGTTTTAAATAAGTATCACTAAGTTTTTCACGCCATTGCTTATCACGAACTAAATGACTGTCCAATACATGATCAAAATTAACTCGCTCTGAAGGAACGGAACCAGGGTGAGTAAAGTTTTTTAAGTCTTCACCTATAAACAATTTATCTCTATCTGGTTCTAAATCTAATGTATCATCCTGCAATAAATGTTGTTGCTCGGTAGTTAATTTAAATTGTTTATATTTTACAAATAATGGAATGTTTGCATAAATTCCTTCGCTTTTTTCCAAACACCTATTTATTACTAAATCTTTGATTTTTAATGGTAAAGATTCAAATGTAAATATGTTAGCACCATTATATTCTACTATACGATAAGCATTATCCGTAAACTCAAACATAACATAATATTTTGGATTAAATAATGAGAAATTATGAGGAAAAGGACTTTGCCTAGAACAAACTAACCATTGTGGAATATGTTTTGATAACAAAATGATTTTTACATTCATTAATCTTTCTACTATTTCAAGCGTCCACGGTTCACAAACATAATCACCCGATTTAATAAAAGCCTTAAAATCATCCAATGTTTCTATATGACGCATATATTCTTTATTGTCTAATAAGTTTTGTAAATATTTTTGTGTAATTAAATGATGCTGTGATTTTAGTTTTAGTGTTTTTATTTCCTCTACAAGCATTTGAAACTCTGTATCTTGCTCTTGCAATTGTTTAAATTTCTTATTGACTTCTGATAATTGCGATTTAACCAATTTATGCTCCGCTTTATTACTATCTATTTTGTCCTGAATACTAAGAAACATGGTTTTTAGTATTTCAAACATTGATATAGTAACATGATCCGATAATATACCATAAAGATACTTTTTAGTATCTGATTCTGTTTTATCAAGAGGTCTATGTAAACACTTTGCTAAACAATCGACTAATGTAGCTTTAGGTAACATTTTAATATCTTTAATACCTAAATAATCATCTTGAGATTCCATTTGCGATAACTCTATATCGGGTTTTACCATGTCTAATGAGAAGGGAATTGATTCTAAATAAGGTAATGCTAATGAAGCTTGTTTATAGGGTTCTAGTGTTCCTAAAGTTTTCCCCGCATTTCGGTTGTATTCTGATTCAATAACCTGTTTTTTAGCATCTTTAAATAAATGTAAATGCGGGAGTAAATGACTGGTCATAATTTCATTTTCTTGATCTAAAAAACTATCATATCGTTTTGCAGGAAATTCAAAAACACCGATTTTACGTCCGTTATTATTAGTAATTAAATAACACCAATGATAAATGATACCCTTTTTTTCATAAGTAGTGCATTTTGTCCCTATCGCAACGGTTTGATTAGGATAATTAAATAAAGGAATGGAATATTGACTTAATCCGTTTGATTTATCTATATTTTCAACACAAGGATCTTCTTTGTAGATTACATCTTGTAAGGTAAGTGATGATTTTACCATTACTTTTTACATAGATATAATATATTTACTTAAATACTTATTCGCCTTTAATTCTTGCATATAATACCATAGTCGTTTTCGTTCTTGCACCATGTTCATATTTTCTGAATTTTGTTCAAATTCAACTAACATGGTAACGAGATCGTTTTTTTTTACTCTACTATACGATAAATTATAAAACCCACATATGTGGTGTAACATCGGTAAAGTATAATTTATACTATAATCCATTTCCATGGCAATAGTAGTATCTACAACCGACATTTCATCATCTAATGAGGAATTTGAAAGTATTTCTGTTTCTATTTCTTGGTCAGGTATTTCGTTAATAATAATATTCATATATACATTTATAGAGTCCTGTCTTTAATTCGTAAGATCTAATAAATCCATAAAACGAAAGCGAATTTTAGTATTAAAAGATTTATTAACCGCATTATGTTGAATATATTCATAAATATTACCCCATTCATCCGATAATACAATCCTATTTAAACCATTTTTTATAATAATAAAAAAGTTTTCAGTAATTTCCTCCATTTTCATAATATCAGTAATAGAATCTAGTAATAAGGTTTGTAAATAAAATAACATATTGGTAATAATCTTTACGTCTATTACATCAAATTTCATACAATTTACCAAAAATGTGGTAATCGAACGTCTATGCTCATTTTGTTTATTAATATTACAAAATTTATCATAATCTTTGTCAGGATTACAACTTTCTATATTTTTAAACAATTCCATATAACTATCTAATGTGTTAGTAAAATACTCTTTTAATGATGGATATTCATCTTTTAAATCTGTATATAATTTTGCATATACTTCTGAATAAAAACGATTCGATAATGCAATTTTAAACAATAAGGATATTACTTGATCAAAGGATGGTGTTTCTTTGATTTTTTCAATACTTGTTTTGATCTGTTGTATAATTGTATTGTAATTATCTCGGGTAAGTTTGTTCATTAATATACGTATTGTGTCTAATTCTTTTTCTATTTCCGTTTTTTCTTTTACTTCCGTTTTTTTAAAATTTCTTAACATATCCCACCCCATATCATACGTTTCCGTAACCCTTTTCTTTTTTTTATCCGTTTTTATAAAATAAGGACTTTTTGAATAATTAGGAGAACCTACTAAATTTGCAAGTAATGTAATTAACTCTCGTGAGGTATCAGGAATTGTATATTCAAAACCGTCTTGCTTAATTTTATTAAAATCTGATAAATCATACGTGTTACTCGTTTGTTCTTTAATCATATGTTATATTGCATAGGTTATTTTTAATATGATTATAGTATTAAATACTTAAAAACGTAATCATAATAATAATTATGACGAATACGTTTGAAAACTGGGATGATGATAATCTAAATATAAAAACAAATTTATTGAGAGGAATATATGGAAATGGATTTGAACAACCAAGTCCTATCCAAAAACAAGCAATTATACCTATGATACAAGGAAAAGATTTGATTGCACAAGCTCAATCAGGAACAGGGAAAACTGGTGCATTTACAATAGGTATGTTACAATATATTGATGAAAGTATACAAGAAACTCAGGCTATTATATTGTCTCCTACAAGAGAGTTGGCAAGTCAAACCAATCATGTAATAAATACCCTAGGAAAAATGATGCATATTAAAACTAGTTTAACTACAGGGACAATTAGTGTAAATGATAATATAAAAGAAATAGAACAAAAACCGCATATTATAGTAGGTTGTCCAGGTAGATTAAATGATATGCTACGAAGACATAAAGTAAATATAAACAAATTAAAATTAATCATTTTGGATGAAGCCGACGAAATGTTATCAGTAGGTTTTAAAGATCAAGTATATCAAATTTTTCAATATTTACCTGAAACGATTACCGTTTCCTTATTTAGTGCTACTTTACCAAAAGAATTAGAAGAGTTAACAAATAAATTTATGCGAGACCCTATAAAAATATTAGTTAAAAATGAAATGCTAACCCTTGAAGGAATTTCACAATATTATATTGCATTAGACACTGATAATGATAAATTTAATACAATTAAAGACTTATTTGGATGGATTTCATCTTCTCAAGCAATTATCTATTGTAATAGTCTTAAACGCGTGTCTGACTTGTATTCTGCTATGATAAAAGATGAATTTCCCGTTTGTTGTATTCACAGTGGAATGGATAAAGAGCAACGAAACGAAACCTACAATGATTTTAAAAATGGAAAACATCGTGTATGCATTTCTTCCAATGTTACCGCAAGAGGTATTGATATTCAACAAGTAAGCACGGTAATTAATTTTGATATTCCGAAATGTGCACACACTTATTTGCATCGAATAGGTAGGTCTGGTCGTTGGGGTAGAAAGGGTGTAGCAATTAATTTTGTAACTAAATACGATATACATATTATGCGGGGAATAGAACAATTATATGAAACCGAGATTAAAGAATTGACTCAAGATGTAGTCGTTTAAGTTTACATATTATTATTCTATACTATATAATATGTATGAAACACAGTCTATATTAAAAGATTTTTCTTTACCTATTATGTTAACTAGTGATGTAAAACAACTAGACCCTCAAACTATAGTAGATTTAGAATGTTTAGAAACGAAGGATGAACTTACAAAACCCATGTACCATTATATTTTTGATCCTAAAACAACATTTAGTAACGTGTTACTAACTCATTGGGCAACCAATTACACTACAAATGCTCAATTTATCAATGATTCCATTTATTTATATACAAATTTTAAACCAAAAACACCTTTACTATTAGATGATACTATAGTAAATACTTGGAAAGTAATAAAAAATGATGATGGATTTGTTCCAAGATATCAATATATTGAATGGGATCATTTAAAAATGCTTAATGAATCTCCCGTTGTTTTATTTTACTTATCCATGGCTACTATATTTTCACCAGTTCTTTCTTTATTATCTCCAATATTAATGTTTTTTCTACCTTTTCTACTATTAAGATTAAAGAAAGTCCCAATAACCATGGATAAATATATCGAAGTATTGAAAAGTCTTATACAACAAAATCCGGTTGGGGCATTATTTACTAAATTTTCAACCGCAAATATAAAAGAACGGGTATCTATTTTGGGTAGTTTAGGTTTCTTTGTTTTTTCCATGTATCAAAATATACTTATTTGCTACCGTTTTATCATGAACTTTAAAAAAATTCACGGTTATATTAAAGAAATCAAAACCTATCTGGTAAAAGTAAAAATACATATGCTTGAATTAGATAAAACCATGAAATCTCTATTAAGTTATAAACCTTTTAGAACACAAATGGATACACGTATGAAAGATATTAATGAATTTATTAATGTATTGGACACTATTAAACCTATATCCTATTCATTCAATAACTTTATGCAAATAGGTGTAGTGATGAAAGATTTTTACATGTTACATACAAGTAAAAAATATGAAAGCACCATGCAATATGCATTTGGTATGACCGGATATTTACAATGTATTGATGCTTTACATAAAAACACGAAAATTCACTATTGTAAACTTAGCAAAAAGCAAACAAAGATAAAGCAAGGGTTTTATCCTTCATTAAAAGACTCTAATGATGTTATTAAAAATGATATAGGATTAGATAAAAATTATATTATAACGGGACCCAATGCATCCGGTAAAACAACGATTCTAAAAACAATCTTTTTAAATCAACTTTTCTCGCAACAAATCGGTGGGGGGTTTTATAAAAGTGCAAAAATTAAACCCGTTACACATTTCTATTGCTACATGAATATTCCAGATACATCGGGGCGAGACAGTTTATTTCAAGCAGAAGCGCGACAGTGTAAAGATATACTTGAACAAATAACTGCTAGCAAAAAAGATGACTCTCACCTCATTATATTTGATGAACTCTATTCTGGAACCAATCCATTTGAAGCGTCGGCAGCGGCATACGGTTATCTAAAATATATGAATACCATGAAAAACGTTAGATTTTATTTAACCACTCATTTTGTAGATCTTTGCGAGAAATTAGATAAGGAAAATAAAATAATCAACAAACATATGGTTACAATTGAAAAAGATAAAGGTATCACATTTACTTACAAAATTGCTTCAGGTATATCTACCATTAAAGGCGGCATGCACGTCCTACAACAACTAGCATACCCTAGCAAAATTACCGAAGAAGCATGCAAACAACTTGATGCTTGCGATTAAAGCAAACATTGTGTCGCTAAGGCATCCGCTTTCGCATTGCCTATACTATGCACATCCGTCGCACCCGTATGAGCACGAACATGCTTTAATGAAATAGTAGGTGTATCCTTAAATAACTCATAACCTTGTCGCACAAGTTCTTTATTAGGAATGTCTTTTTTCCATCCTTGCTTTTCACATTTCTCGCCATAGGTTGTAAAACAACGTATGGAGTATTCTGAATCAGTAACAATAACTATAGTCTTACCTGCATCCACATCTTTTTCTATAATAAAGTAGGCAACAATAATAGCGAGAAGTTCTGCTCTATTATTGGTTTGTTTACCGGTGATTCGCTTAGACACGTTACGCGAATCATTATCTTGAAAATAAATACCGATACCAGCTTTAGCTATTTCTTTTCCATTATTGCTGCACGCGCCGTCAGTGTAAACATAATATTCAATCATTATACTATATATAGTGATATATTTAAATGTTTCTTATATATAAATTTATGAATAGATATTTAGTAATTGTATTACTATTTATTTTAATAGTTATTATTTTATGTTATAATGAATATAAACATCAAGTTCAAATTACTAAATTTCCATTTAAAGTATATGATTTTTCAAGTTTAACAAAAAAAAAATTTGATACTATTACTTCATTCAATGAACCTGCATTGTTTACTAATGCTCTTAAATACAATATTAATTTTCATGATTTTTGTGATACGTTAGCTAATAAGTCGTTAAAAACACGATACGGTGATTATGGGGATCTTAATGGACAAAATACAAGAAAATTTAAAACTGTAACCGTTGGAGACATTTGTAATAATATTAACAAAAGTTCACAATACGGTGGTAATAATATTATAACTATAAAAGAACAATTAGACGCTAATATAAAATTAAATAATGATCATTTTAATATATATCGTAACGGAAAATTATGGATTGGTCCTAATCAATCATCGACGCCGTTACATAAAGATAAGCCTAAAAATCTAGCACTTCAAATATATGGCGAAAAAAAATGGTCTTTTTTTAGTAATAATGATAATAAATATTTATGCTTTAAAGATAATAATAAAAAATTAGAATGGTCTGGTTATTCTATTAATAATTATAATACATGTTCATCCGCCATTAACGCAAAAAAATATGAAATAATTATGAAACCAGGTTATATGCTATATTTACCACGCCAATGGGCACATCAAGTAACAAATGAAACTAATAGTATAATGGTGAATTATTGGTATTAAAAAATTATAGAATAACTATATATTATGAAATATATAGTTGTATTACTATTAATATTGATTATATTATATAATTGTTGTTATACCAGACAATTGACTTGTATATTATTAACTACATGTGTCTATTTAAATAAAGATATACACAATATGAAACGTGATAAAAATGATGCAGAATACCGTAAAAAACAATATATAGATGTAATTAATTTATACATAAAACATAGTAAGACACCATTGTATGTAGTAGATTCATCTGGATATTCTTTTCCAGAATATAAAGGTAATAATAAAATTAATATTTTTTCCTATGATTTAAATAGTGTATATAACGGTTATACTAACAAATCTCCCATGGAAGCAATTAGTATTTTAAAGGCATACAACTATTTTAAATTAAATAGATTTGATAACATAGTAAAAATAACTGGTAAATATTATATTCCGAATATAGACAGATATTTAAATAACATGGATAAAAATGCTTATTACTATGTTCAAAGTGTTTATCAAGAAAATAACAATAAGTATACCTACCAATCCACAGAAATATTTGGATTTAAAAGTAATTTAATATGGTTATTCTACAAAATATCATTACTCTATGACGATGATAGCACTATACAATATAAGGTAAGAAGTTATAATAAAGATAAAACTATTACTATAGAACCTTATATAGCTATTGTATTAAATTCTACTTGTCCTAAAAAAATATATAGATTTCCAAAATTACCGTTAAATAAAAAAATGGAAAGAGGATGTAATAATTGTAGCAGAAAAATCATTACTTATATATAGTTAATGTATACTATATTACAGTAAATGCGGTTAAATATACATATATTTTTAGGTTTATCTTGTAAATGAACTCTTCTATTATATACGTATATTTAGGAATAGTGATGATCATTGTATTAGCAACCACCTTTTACGTGAGAACCATTAAATCAAAATTAGATACAAAGGTAGACGCTATGTTTCAATTGGTACAATCTTTAGTTAATGAAGTAAATCAATTAAAAATGAGTCAGTCTAACGTATCTAAACCTAATGAGGTTATAGAATTAGATATCAATTCTAGCAATAAACAAGAAAGTTATAGCGAAACTTCAGATAGCGAAACTTCAGATAGCGAAACTTCAGATAGCGAAACTTCTGATAGTGATGATGATGATGATAATGATTCACCTCACGATGTAAATATACAAAATAATATGTCTATAGAACCAGTCCATGTAGACGTAGAACCAGTCGTGGTAGACGTAGAACCAGTCGTGGTAGACGTAGAACCAGTCGTGGTAGACGTAGAACCGGTAGAGATAGAGGTAGAACCAGTCGTGGTAGACGTAGAACCGGTAGAGATAGAGGTAGAACCGGTAGAGATAGAGGTAGAACCGGTAGCATCGATTAGTGAAGACGTAAAGAAAGTTGTAATAGAATCAGCAGAGCAAAACTATGAATCATTTACAGTTAAAGAATTAAAAGAATTAGTTTCAGTTAAAGGAGGTAAAATAACTGGTAAAAAAAAAGGTGAATTAATTGAGTTTTTATTATCTTAAGGTATTATAATGAATTGGGGAACTTGCAAACAAGGTAGCAATAATATACATTTTGATTTTCCACCTATAATGAGCGATGGAAGAAATTATTCTTCATGGCAACCTAATGCTGAAATGAACAATGACCTCATTAAAAATTATAACATTAAGAATAATGCTGATTATAGAGCATTTTTAACAAAAAATGCCGATAACATTATAAAACAAAATCAATTAATTGCTTGTGCTGGTTGCTGCAATTGCTTAAAAACACCACAATCCACCAAAACATCAAATAGTCCTTATCTTTATCGTTCTTGTGCCGATTCTACCCAACCTTATGGTTATGAAACAAGTGATTTAAAAGACATGTATTTATCTAGGCAACAATTAAGTCGTAAGGTTCAATTACCGGGTATAACTCAAGAAGAATATATTAAAATGAATGATCCACATTCTTCTGCTAAAAAATAAATTAAACAAATAGAGTAAACCTATATCAATGAATATTTTATCTATTGATATTGGTATAAAAAATCTAGCACATTGTCTTTTACATTTAGAAAATAACAAACTAACTATAGTAGACTGGGAAGTAGTTAATTTAACAAACGAAGAACCACCTATATGTCAAACATGTGGTAAAAAGGCAACCTATGAATCTAATGCAGGTAGATATTGTAAAATTCATATACGCAAATATCCCTATTGTTTAATGTCAAATGAGTATCCTTTAGAAAAGTTATCTAAGAAAACTTTAAACGAATTAATAGAAATAGTAGAACATTACCAAAAAAATAATCCACAAGTAAGTCTAGAATATAATAGTAAAAATAAAACGGTTTTATTAAAAGATATTAAACAAATAAAGGATACAAAAATGTGGATGCCTATAAAAAAATGTATTACAAAAGAATATGATCTTGTAACTTTAGGCAAAACCATTCAAACCAAATACGACGAAAGATTTAAAAACTATACTATAGACACTATACTAATAGAAAATCAATTAGGTAATATAGCACCTAGGATGAAATGTATTCAAGGTATGGTTACGCAATATTTTATTATGAAAAATCAATATAAAATAGAATTTGTATCAGCTACCAATAAATTAAAACGGTTTATAGGGAAAAGTAGCAAATACGCGGAACGTAAAAAAAAAGGTATAGAAGTTACAAAGCAAAGTCTAGATACCCATGAAGAATTAGTTAACTGGAAGTGTCATTTTGTGGATCATAAAAAAAAAGATGATTTGGCGGATGGTTTTCTACAAGGAATATGGTATATTGAAAACAATATATTAAATGCGGAATACTTAAAATTATAAGTTCTAGTTATTTCATAATGAATCAACCTGATATTATAGAAATAAGTTCATCGGGGCAAAACAAAGAAATTGATATTTCTACCCCTTCTGTAAATTTCGGTGGTGGTATTGAATTACTTATGAATGAAAAAATAAAAGATGGTACAAAAAGTCCTACAAGTGATATCAATATTAGTGATTTAACTAATCTTGAAAACGAATTAAACGATCTTAGTAAAGATATTACTACAACGTCTGAAAGACCTATAGATATGAAACCATTAGATATCAGTAAATCGAGTGTATTTACTAGTGTATTGGGTGGTGAAGATATAAAAAATAACATTAATATCGAAACAGTTCCGGCAAGAACTGTTTCCTTTGAAAAGAAAACACCGAGTACGAATAATGTTGATTTGGGTAAATCTGCCGCCGGTGATATAAATGGTTCCGCGAAAACGTGGGATGGGTATAGTAAATTTAATAATATACCAATTGATCCAGATAAGTCAACGCCGCCAAAAGAACCTGAAATGTCAAAAGAAGAGTTATTGAAAGCAAAGTTTGAATATTTAAGAAAATTAGAATCCTTAGAAAAAAAGGGCGCTACCTTGACCAAACAATATACCATGGAATCATCTTTAGCAGAAATGCAGGGCGAGTATGAAACCTTGATGAGTGAAAAAGAAAACAAAAATTCGGTTCAGTTTCAAGGGAAAATGTTAATGGCATTTATTACCGGCATTGAGTTTTTAAATAATAAATTTGATCCATTTGATTTTAAATTAGATGGTTGGGCAGAACAAGTCAATGAAAATATTAATGATTACGATGAAATTTTCAGTGAATTACACGATAAATATAAATCCAAAGCAAAGATGGCCCCAGAAGTAAAACTGTTGTTTCAATTAGGTGGCAGTGCTTTGATGTTACATATGACGAATACCATGTTTAAATCCGCCATGCCTGGTATGGATGATATTATGAGACAAAATCCCGTATTAGCACAACAATTTACTCAAGCGGCTATGAATTCCATGGGTGATCAAAATCCCGGGTTTTCTGATTTTATGAATAACGTTATGAATCAAGAAGATACGCAAGGACCCCCGCCACCCATGAAAACAAAAAATATGTCTCAACCCAGAAGACCTAGCAATAACGTATCCATGTCATTAGATCCTGATACCAATTCGGGTGTCAGTGCTAAATCAGGGTTTGGTTCCGTATCCAAGGGTCCAGAAAAAACCACAAGACGTCCTCGTGCAGAAATGTCGGGACCCAAATTACAAGGAGGATCTTCGCCGGATATTAGTAATATATTGGAAGGATTAAAAACAAAAAAGGTAGATGTAAAAAAGGATGATTCCAGTACCATTAGTATTCAAGAATTAAAGGAAATGCATGCAGATATGGGTATAGGAAAATCAGGACGTCGTAATAAATCAGATAGTAGTAATACCATTAGTTTAGATATTTAACTAACTGTATAGGTAGATGCATATGTAGTGGGTATATTTTTAAACTCAATAAGAGTTCGATTTAACTCGTATTGTTGTTGAACGAGGGACTCTTTTAATTTTTCTTTCAAGAAATCCGGTTGATTCCAACATTTTTCCGCCGTTTTTTGTCCGCATTTCGGAAATGCGGACGGTATATTATCGGATTTATCGCCCATTATACATTTACAAAACAAATATTTTTCTACATTTCCATCAAACCCTTTACTATTCCGCAAGAGTTTTTTGTTAAGTGTATACAATTCTACATTATCTTGTAGTAGTTGAATATAATCGGTGTCGCTAGTAACAATATGGATAAACGCATCGGGTTTAGTTTCTCGCAAATGTTTGGTATGTAATGCAATTACATCATCGGCTTCAAGGCGAGGATGATATAAGGTTTTTATAATTCCTCCTTGTTGGAAAAGATTTTCTTGATAAACCATTTGAAAACATTGTTTTAGTAGGGGATTATTATCACTGGTTCTAGAACCTTTATAATCAGGAAATAATTCCATACGCCAAATATCTTTTCTAGGGCAATCTTTACCTAAAATAATGGTTGGTTTGTCTATTTTTAATGTTTTAGGCAATTCTAAAAGTTTTTTAACAAATACCTCACGAAATTTTTCAAGAAACTCGTCACTCTCCGTTTCAGGACATATATCTTTTCTCGCAAACCCCCACCATTGCTTAAGGGCATGGTATCGATAAAAGCAATAATAACTTCCATCGATGATTAGATAATTACTCATTATTTACCATGAGTAATTATACTATACATATATATCAATTTATGGTAATTTATCTATAAAAGATACGTAATTAGATTCTTGATTACTATTTATACGGTCTTGTTTTGCTTTTTGTAGAATATGAATAGCATGCTCAATTTCTTCATCACTTAATTGTCCATCTCCGTCCGTATCTATAGCTTGTTTCATTTTTTTACTCCAATATTTAGGTATAACGCAGAATTTGCTTTCTTCATTAAATAAATGATCCGCCAATACAACAAACGCAGCCGTCATCGCTATTGAAATATAAATATCACGTGTTCCACTCCATAAAACCGCAAAAATAAATAATTGTCGGATAAAACTGTTTTTGAAATAAGCTTCCTGTGTTTTTGTTAATTTTATTTCAATGTATTTAGAAAATACATTTAGCACCAACACAAGTATACCTACAAAAAATTTATTATCGTTAAGTGACTTTATAAAATAATCTATATTTCCTAATATTGTTTTAGGTAGTTTCGCCATGAATTACCTTAATATAATATAAGAATACTTTATTTTTTATCCATATTATGAACCATTTTTTCAAAATCTTCCATTAAATTTTGTTTATGCTTCATTAAATTTCTACGCAAGGGGCGATATCGTTTGTTGACACGTTTTTTTACCATTTTACTTACGGCTTCAATAACAAAACCTTCTTTTCCATTTTCAATATATATAGATAGTGCAATACTAAGAACTAATAAGCAAAATATAAATAGAAGTGGTTTATTTATTTTCATTTTTATGTTAGTATATTTAGATATTATTTTTTTTACTATCATTATCATTAAAAGAACGTGGAACATTATCATATAAACACAATAAATCACCATTATCACACACAGACGGAGAACCTTTTACTATACTATGTCTATTAGAATCAATAGAGCGTAACTGTAGTTCTTTAGATAATAATTCTAACCCTGTTTCATGTAGAACCGTATCGGATAATGGTGTTACCGGTGTTTGTGGTTTAGTTTTATAAATTACTTCTAAAGGAATATTATTATCTTTAGTATAATATTGTTTACATACTAGAATTAAAACAACGACAATAATGCCTAATATAGGTGATTGATTAAAAAAATAAATAGTAATTAATAAAAAGACTAGTTTACCTAAATCAGTGTTGAAAAAAATTCTTACACTTGGATTAATATATATTAAAATCGTAAAAACGGTTAATAACAAAATGTTAAATTTCATACTATATACATAATGATATATTTTTCAGTATAGTTTATAAAAATTTAATATTTTATTTTTATAAGTATGGCAAGCTCTTTAGGTTATTCAGAAATAAATTCAACTCCTACATTAACTAAAATAAAAAATCAATCTCAACCCATTAATGGTAAAAAAAAAATAACAAGTGCTGATACTGAAAAATTATTTAAACAACTTAATTCTGCTGATGATGAAGAAGATCTTCCTAATTTATTGAGTCCTCCTAAAATATCTACCAATGAAATGTTAGACCATGAAAATAATACTCATGCACCATACGTCAATACAAATCTTCCTAAAGTTCAAAACACGGATAATTGTGTTTCAAGTAAAGAAGAATTTTCAACTTTACAAGAATCTTATGTACCTTATACGAATATGGCAACAAATCAACCTTCTGGCGGTAATACTGATGAATTAATGGAACGAATCAATTATATGATTTATTTGTTGGAAGAACAAAAAAACGAGAAAACCGGATCTGTTCATGAAGAAATGGTTCTTTATTCATTTTTAGGCGTTTTTGTTATTTTTATTGTTGATTCTTTTGCTAGAGCCGGTAAATATTGCAGATAAACCTCTTTATAATTTAAACATTTTTTTTAAACTATGAATCAACCCTTTTTTACTTTTTCGGCGTCTGTTTTTACGACTTTTATTGCTTTTCTTGTTATGCCGACGCGTTTTTCGTTTACCACCACTCATTTGATTTGCCGCATTTTGTTGAACGGATTGATTTTGTAACATTTGTTGTAATTGCTTCTTTAACTTATTTTTTACAGCATTGTCGTTGTTAGCCATTTATACTATAAGAAAATATTATATTTTAAACCATGTCTTCCACTATATTTGTATGTTTAGCTAAATAAGAATCTATAATTGATTCGGTAATTTGTAAATCATCCGATTCAACATTATGCATAATTTCTTGTTTAGTAGGTCTTCTACTCATTTCTTTTTTGAAATTAGTAATAAATGTATCGATTATTGTATATTTCATATTTAAGGCCTCTTCCGCACTAACTTGATTAATATTCATTAATACATCATTTATTAATTCTTTATAATTGGTTTTTCTTATTGCGGTTTGGTCTGGTCTATATACTGCTAATTCTATCGATTCTAATGAATCACATATTTCTGGTTTTTTTAATTGCTGAAAGAGTTTTTTTTTACCTTCATCTATAGTTTTATTATTAAACGTGTTGTTAAATAAATCAATGACATTTTTTTGAATGGTAGGACTTGTTTCCATTAAACGATCAAATTCTTCGGTGCACGATTTTAAAAAATCATATACCGTTTGTCGTTCGTTAGGTGCTTTAGATAATTCTACTCGAATTTTACGATAAAATTTATCCCAAGATATACTACTAACACGGTGTGCTTCGTTTAATTCGGTGATTTTTAAAAATTGTTGAATAGTCGTTATAATACCTGCTAAAATATTTACAAAACCTATGGACATGGAATAATAACCACGAAGATGCTCTGGAACACGATCTTGAGCAAAATTTGCGGTTCCTGTTAAAGTACTCATAACAATCACCGGAATCGTAAATAATGTATTTACTCTGTTATATATATTATGACTTTTAGAATGTAACCAACGATAGCACATTGCTTTATCACCCCAGTCAATTAATATTTTTTCGTGTTCTTTAGTCCATATGGTTGGTTTTTTATGAACAAGTGCGTTATTTTTTTTATCATCCATTATATTTATAAGAATGGATATAATTTCCCGCAAATTTGATGCATTAAAAGAAGTTCGATTATCCATAAAACAATGTATGCACGATATAAATACCATTAAAGAAAATGTAAAACAAAATTATATTAATTATATTGAACAAGAATCTTCACACTATTTTGGCCTTGATTCATTTCATTTTCAAAATAAAGCTATTGAATTAGAGTATAAACATTTATTAGAGTTATATCATTTTATTGATAACCGCATTTACGGTGATTATTATAAATTATTTATTACAATTGAACAAACACTTCGCGAACAATTAACAAAATCACAATGCGAAAAAATAAATGAACTAAAACATATTCATAACTATCCTATATATAAAGATCTAGAACCATTTAATCTATATGATTTTGAACTTATCAATCAAATACACCAAGATATTATTTTAATTATTGCTACTATCAATGAAATAGGCAAAGAAAACGAATTAAAAATCAAAGAACATCAAAAAATTATGACTCTCGGTATGAATATTGATAATTATGTTATCAATCAAACCTATTTAAACAATACACTTTTAAATAGTAACCAATTACATACATCTTACTTAGAAGTATATCACAAATATCATATAGAATGGTTGAAGAAACTATATAATAATATTAACTTATTCTTTAATCAAATAAAACAACATTCTACCATAAATAATACACCTATTGAGGATAGTCCTAAAAAAATTGCTACTTCTATTGTGAATGAAATTATTGAAAAGGTAATTAAAAAAACATCAACGCTTACGCCTACGCCTTAAACTACGACGATTATACCTTTTACGACGTCTTTTTCGTGTATGACGTCTTTTTCGTGTGCCTCCTCTTTTATAAAGATTGGGACCTGGACACCCCTTTAATGCTAATGTTGAATTCGCTGGACCGGGAAAACCGGTCACGGCACCTTGAGTGCTTGGATATAAAGTCGGATTATATTTCATTCTGGTAGTCATATCTATATAATAACCGTATATTATTTTAACATGATGTATTGGTTATACCAATTGGTTCCCACGCCTTAAATCTTGAATTATATTTGCATTTCATATATACATTTTTATTTAAATCAACATATTTATCTTCATCTATATTTTCAAATTCATCCTCCGTATCACTTAATTCTAAATTATCTAAATCTATATTCTCTTTTATTGTTCTAAATATAGAATTCAAATACACACTGGTTTTATAACTATTTACACACGCATTACCTACACAAGTATTATTCTCTTTATTATACAAAGTATATACATCAGGTTGAATGGATGCTTTTACTAACATAATTCGCTCTTTACATTCATATATCGAACGGTCCGAATAATTGATAAATGATCCATACTTAACCATAGAACGCATTTGAGTTGTATATATACGATAATTTACATTATCTAATTCATTCCTATAGTTTGATAATGTATCACGCATATAGGGTAACATAAATAACAATTGTGATTTATGATATATATATTGTTGTATATCATTCTTAAAAAATAACGATAACATGGTTATTTTTTTTGAAAAATCATATTGAGATACATTTTTTCCTTTATAGTAATACATGTTATCAGCAACAAAAATTTTTATTCCATTTTCTATAATGAGTGTTCCATACAAAATTGTCCCTAATGATAAAGTAGAATCAAATGATGCCGATACAGGATATATTTCTTTAATAGAATACTCTTGTTTGTATTTATCTAGTTCCAATAATAAACATATATTCTTATCTTCATAAAAAGTAAACCAAACGAAAAATTTTTTTCCAAATGGTATCGCTATATATAGATTTTTATGCATGTTAGGAACTTTACTATGTTTGACAGTTTCATAGGAAAGTTCAAATAATGGAAAACGAGATAACAGTTTATTCATTTATATAGTTATACACATGTCTTTAGGTATTGTTTTAAATCGTTTTTCATTTGTTCGCGGTTATTTTCTTCTTTTGTTAAATCTTCTGATATTTTTAAACAATGATTGTTAATCTCATTATACACATTTACATGCTTAGGTTTGTTGATATGTGTTATATAATATTCATATAATAAATGACCTATAACTATAAGTAGTATAGATAAACAAACATAATATATCAACATACTATATTTTATGTTTTGTTATTTTGCGTATATACGCAAAATATTTTTTTTGTAGTGAAAAAAATTATTTTGATAATGTATAATGGCTGAGGATAGAACGGTGTTTAATCAGGAGGTGATACTTAAAGAACGAAGTCATGCTTTAGATGCGTTTGTTGTAAAGGGTGATTTATTTGTGAAGAATCGGGCTGTATTAGACCATGCAATTATAAAAGATGATTTAAAAATTAAAGAAAACTTAACGGTTGATGGAACCTCTACATTTAGAAATACTGTAATCATTAGGGGTGATACTAAAATAACCGGCGACACTTCCTTAACAGGTAATACTACATTAACAGGTGACATTGTTTTAACCGGCGACACTACCTTAAACGGCGATATTGTTTTAACCGGTGACACTTCCTTAAACGGCGACACTACCTTAAACGGCGACACTACCTTAATCGGTGACATTGACTTAACCGGCGACACTTCCTTAAATGGCGAATTAATGATTAAAGGACCCTCTACTTTTACTGATAATGTATCCATTACCGGTGAAACTTCCTTAAATGGTAACACTTCATTAAGCGGCGATTTAACGCTTAACGGGACAAATGTTGAAGATACACTTACCAGTCTCGCATCGAGTATTTTAAGTGTTACTGAAATTAGTGATAATATCGACACACTTACTGGATTAACCACAGCAGGAACAACAGGTACTACTACTACTTTTAGAGGACCTATTGTTGCCAGTGAAGGTATAACCGTATTAACTACCCCTCTTAACAGCACCGATGCTACAACTAAAGCATATGTAGACGGTGTAGCAACTGGATTGGATGTAAAATCATCGGTTACAGTTGCATCTACAGAAAATATTGATCTTACTACCATTGTTGCTGGTTCAACTATAATAGATGGAATTACTCTAAGTGTTGACGACCGAATATTATTAAAAGATCAAACAGATGCAACCGAAAATGGTATATATATAGTAAATGAGACCGAAGATCCATCTAGATCAGATGATTTAAATGATGATACTGAATTAACTAATGGTGTTTTTACATTTGTTAGTCAAGGAATAGATAACGCTAATACAGGTTGGGTTGTAACAACAAACGATCCTATAACAGTAGGTAGTGATGCTGTTACATTTACTCAATTTAGTAATGCTGGATATATTACTGAAGGTACTGGATTATCTAAAACAGGTAATAAATTAGATGTAAATTCAACACAACCACATATTACTACACTTTCGGGATTAACCGCAGCAGGATTAACAGGTGTTAATACTACTTTTAGTGGACCTATTGTCGCCAATGAAGGTGTAACTGGCGATGTAACTGGTGATTTAACTGGCGATGTAACTGGTGATGTAACTGGTGATTTAACTGGCGATGTAACTGGCGATGTAACTGGTGATTTAACTGGCGATGTAACTGGTGATGTAACTGGTGATTTAACTGGCGATGTAACTGGTGATGTAACTGGTGATGTAACTGGCGATGTAACTGGTGATGTAACTGGTGATTTAACTGGCGATGTAACTGGTAATTTAACTGGTGATGTAACTGGTACTTTAACTGGCGATGTAACTGGTAATTTAACTGGCGATGTAACTGGCGATGTAACTGGTAATGTAACTGGTGCTTTAACTGGCGATGTAACTGGTAATTTAACTGGTGATGTAACTGGTGCTTTAACTGGCGATGTAACTGGTGATTTAACTGGCGATGTAACTGGCGATGTAACTGGTAATGTAACTGGTGCTTTAACTGGCGATGTAACTGGTAATTTAACTGGTG
>Ga0233413_10000409_pt1 | contig 20902 bp, 19 predicted proteins | sample Na_anoxic_6_MG_FD_189019 | JGI IMG/M metagenome (GOLD analysis project Ga0233413, IMG submission 189019) | Seawater microbial communities from Saanich Inlet, British Columbia, Canada - Na_anoxic_6_MG | ecosystem: Environmental > Aquatic > Marine > Inlet | place: Canada: British Columbia...
AAGATATTAAATATGACAACAATATTATTGAGAATGAAACACCTATTAAAATAGATTATACAGAGATACATAAATTATGGTTTATAATGTTTAATTCTATATCTCCATATGAAAAATTAAGTATTTTTTATAAAATAAATAAAGTTATTGTTGAAGAGATAAATAAAATTACAAATAAGTCAGTTGGAGCAGATGATACTATGCCTATACTTATAGATAGTTTATTAACAACTAAATATGAATACATTTATAGTTCATTTGTATTATTAGAAGAAACATATAACAATGATATATATGATAGTGTATTTGAATTTTTGTATATTAAATATAAATCTGTTATTCAATATATATTAAAAATTGTGAAGAAAAAGGATGAATTGGATGAAATAAAAGTTTATGTTAATAATTTAATAGAAGATTGTGTGAATAAAGTATTGATACTAAAATAAAAATTTGAATATAAATATATACATACATATATTCATTATAATGAATATTATTAATAAAGGAAATGGTGCAGGAGGATATAATACTAATAAAAATGGATTATCATATGAAGTTTTAACAGATTTAAATACAGAATATACTGTAATTTCAGATAATAAATATTTTAAAGAAATATATTTTAAAAATAAATCTAATATCTTTGAATTAACAAATCAATCAAATTTATTTAAACATATGGTTTCAAATATGAATAATAATATACATAAAGGACATGGGTGTAAAAAACCAGATGAATGTTATATTAGTAATAATAAAAAACTAATATTTATAATTGAGAAAAAATTTCAACAAGTTAATGGAAGTGTATGTGAAAAAATTCAAACATCTGATTTTAAATTATGGCAATATAATAGAACTTTTCCAGAATATAAAGTTATATATATTTATTGTCTTTCATCATGGTTTAAGAAAAATTGTATAGCAGAATTAGAATATCTTGAACATAACAAAGTTCCAGTTTTTTGGGGAAATGATGTTAATTATAAAAATAAAATTATAGATTTTATTATAAATTATAAAAAATAAAATACCTTTTGCAATCGGAGGTTATTTGAACCTCTACTTCGTGTAGATTTTTCTAAAATCTATATATTAATACTTCTGTTGTAGTAGAATCAGGTTTTTTTGAATTTATTGCTCTTCGTGCTTTTATAGTTTCAATTGAAAAATCAGCAAAATTATCTAATACTAATTTAACATTTGAATTACTCATAATAAATTTTATATTATTCAAATCTTTTATTTTATTAAATAATGTAATATGATTATCTAATGTAAATCCATCTTTTACATATCCAACAAAAGATGTTTTATTTTCAGGAGCATATGGAGGGTCAAGATAAACAAAATCACCAGATTTTATATTTGTAAAAGAATTACAAAAATCACTTTGTATAAAAATAACATCTTTTATTAGAATATTAATATTATTTAAATCTTCTTCTGTAATTATAGTTGGTGTTTTTTTATAATGACCATAAGGAACATTATATCCATTTGGTCCTTCACGATACATACCTCTAAAACAAGTTTTATTAAGAAACATAAATAAAGCAGAACATTCAACTGTATTTTTATTAATATTATTATATTTAGTTCTTATCCAATAATAATAACTTTCTTTTGATGTTAATGCTTCTTCATATGTATATGCCTTTCTATTTATTTCATCACCCGTAATATTATGATATTCTGTTATATATTTTGTTATATAAGTCCATAATTCATCTTTATTATTTTGAATATTTTTATAAACATTTATTAAATCTTTATTTATATCATATGCATAAATCTTATTATTTATTTTAATTTTATTTTGTTTTTGTAAAGATAATATAGCAAATAAAACACTACCACCTCCTAAAAATAATTCGTGGTAGTTTTCAATCGTATTTGGTATTTTATCTAAAATATTATCTATTATTTGTGTTTTTCCTCCAACCCATTTTAAAAAAGGTTTTTGTAATTTATATTTAGTCATACCAATATTAGATTATTATAGTAGTCTAATCTTAATATATTTATCAAATTTTTATATTTTAATTAAACTTTTTAAAAATATGTCTATATATAAATATGAACTCATCAATCAAATACGGCCTTTTATTAATAATAATGATTTCTCTTATAGTATATATATTTCGTTTAAATATTAAAGATGCTATTCATATTACTGGTTTAAATAGAATGTCAGAAGGATTTAATACAGATATAAATGGTACTTGTGATAATTTAATGACAACGAAATTATTATATACTCCAACAGCAGTATCAATTCCATCACACGGAGAACAACCAATATTCAATACATTAAAAAATGTAAAAGAACCATCTGATAAAATGAAATTTAAAGGAAAATATTGCTTTCCAATAGAAAAATTAATGTATGATGGTGTATGGGACAGCAGTGTAATAGATATGGATACAACAAATCCAGAAAAACAACAACGAAATTGGATTTCACCAAATTATAAACCAACTAATGGATTATATTGTGGAGACCAATTATTACAACTTCCAGAAAAGATGCTTAAAATGGGTGATGAAATTATAACATCAGATAATACAGAAAAATATTATCCAACACCAGGAGAAGTAGCTGAAAAAGTTCGTGGTTGTACTCAAATACATACATGTGATGAACCAACTGATTTTCAAAAAGATGGATTAATTCGAACAACAGATGGAGTATGGAAATTAAATGCGGTTTAATTGATAATAATTGAATATGATTTAAAATCTATTGTTATATTAAAATGTTTGAAGTAGAACCAATATATCTTATATGTGGTGTATTATTAATTGCTATTATTGCTCTTGAAATAAGAGACCGTAATCATAAAGACCAAGAGAATTTTGAAGGAGGTTCATGGACAGAAGCAGAACAATCAAATATAAATTTTGGAAAACCATCTAAAAGTGGAAATGCTGGAACAGATGGATTTTATCCACCACGAATGAGATGTTATGATAAACAGTTAGAATTTGATTGTTCTAGTTATTTATATAATTGGAGTGATAAGAATGCAAATACATGTTCTAAACAAAGTCACGGGGATATAGCAAATTTACCAGATAATACAGCAATTCCATCAAATGTACTTGGAAGGAGTGCTGGACGTCCTAGACAATGTCGAAAATTATATTAAATTTGAAATTTATATAATATATAATGAATTATAAAATATACAAGTTTATTGTTAAATAAAATATACAAGTGTATTGTTAAATAAAACAACGCATTATGAAAGTAGAAAAATCTAAGAAGCGTCAATGTGAATTGTCTAAACCACCACTTCATCGCCAGAAAATTTCAAAGAGATTTGAAAAAACAATTAGTATGAAAGGATGTTCTTATCATTCTATTTTAAGTTTTATGAAAGGATTTAGTGTTAAATATGATATTAATGGATTTAGTTGTGGATGTGGTAAATGTCAAGTAAAATCTGTAAGAGAAATTCATCAAAATCTTATTTCGATTATGAATGGAAATGAACAACAAACAGACCCTAATACATTTACATGTCTAACTTCTCCTATTGAATTTAAGTCAGAAAAAACAGATAAAATATATAATATTGGTGTTAATAGTGCTTGTGGAATGAATTGTAATTGTGGTGCTATTTTTGGCCAGCAACGTCGCTCACATTGTAAGCATATTACATCATTTATTAAACATATTATCTCTTCGTTTTTTGATAGAATGAAAACTCATGGATGTTGTTCTCATATGGAAGATATTATTTACAAATTTCTTAATCAATATGTTCGTTCCTTAATGACACTTAAATCTTTTTCACAGACTTCCTCAAAGAGTAAGACGTTGTCTGATATGGATGAACTTATGAAACATATTAGTTCTATATCTCTGACGTAGAACAGTATAGTCCTATATCTTCGATGTAGAACAGTATAGTCCTATATCTTCGATGTAGAACAGTATAGTCCTATATCTTCGATGTAGAACAGTATAGTCCTATATCTTCGATGTAATATTTATAAAATAAATATTGAAATACAAGTAAGTATTATAATATTTATAAAATAAATATTGAAATAAAAAATAACAACTTATAAATAATACTACAAAGGTTATTGGACTCAGACCCACACAAAATGGCAGGAAGTCTTAGCTCTTCGCACGAGATTCATACATCTGCTACAAAAGTTCATTTTTGTTCCGCAAAAGCAACAACAGATAATTTAAAGGATGGTAGAACTCAATATGAATGTATTATTCTACACGGAATTTCATATTTTAAGGAAGCTATTCTAATACCTCTTTTGAAACAATTGAAGTTAGACCCTGTAAGTCCGCCACGGATTAATCTTAAACTAGAAGATCCAATTCTAGAAAGAACAACTGAGTTTATCTTAAATGAAATTACAACAATTGGTAGGAAGACAGATAACTCAATCGAACTATATAATCAAGATATTTCACGAGTTAATTGTGTTATTTTTATTGCTGGACATAAAATTATGGTTCTTGACACTTGGAGTATGTTTGGTACTCATACCACTCATTCTAAATCAGGAAAAACATATAACTCAACGCCGGGCAATCGCAATTTGATTGCTTACAATATTGAAGAAAAATTTGAGATTACAATTGGACCTTATGTTCTTACTATTAATCCCGATGAAGAGAAGATTAAGTCCCCGCATAAGAAACAAACAGACGAACAATGTTGTGTTTGTCTCGATAAACCACGAACAATTCGTCTTCCTTGTGGTCATGCTTGTATGTGTGCAGATTGTGCGAAACAAGTAATGGCATCAACGGCAAAATGTCCTATTTGTAGAGCATCTGCTAATAGTATATTTCATTCTGCGTGTGTAGAGAGTTATACTAAAACATAAATATTATTCAACTAATTTATTACTTGAATAATAACCTTATAAATATTATTCAACTAATTTATTACTTGAATAATAACCTTATAAATATTTGATTAAGTATAAAATCTAAAAACACCAACAAAACCATTTTGATATTCTATTACATCTATTATTATCTAAATCAATTGATTTTTCACTTGATAAATCAATAGTTTCAAGACTTGAAGAGTATGATTTCATATATTATAATAGAATATAATTATTACTTACACCAAGACCCTCCTGGGCAGGAACCGGCACATCCTCCGGTGCCAGAGAGTAAAGATTTCCCATTATAAGTTGGGGGACATGTACTTGCTGAACTACAATTTTTTGTAGTTGAATTCGGGCAATCTCCTTCATAGCAACAGAAACCAGTGTTAGTGCCACCTCCACCTCCACCTTTATATTCACATTCAGTAGGAACTGTTGCAGGCATTTCATCAATTTGGAATATTTTTTTAAGTGTTTCTAACCAAGACACATCAGTACCACCTTCCTTAGCAAGTTCAGTCCAATAAATACTCCACGCACCTATACCACCAAATAATTTATCAGATTCTTTCATATTTGTATTTATAAATTTAGGATATAATGTACAGAATTTGTCAGTACCAGGAGTACCTCCCCAATATTTAGTCCAATAAGCAGTGTCCATACCAACTACTTTTAATCTACCATTTTTATATAAATCCATCATTAATTCATTTAATATAGATGACTGTTTACCTGTAGTAACATCCGCATCAATAGATTTTTGAAGACCCATTAAATGCATAAATATATCTTTAATCATATTTGTAGATAAGTTAGATGCGTTGCCACCACGAGGAGGAACAGTTCCGAATGAAATTGGTGATTCTGGTTGATATGCTTTTGCTAATAACATAACATATAATGTATTTTTAATACCTCCGATTGTCATAGATTTATCTGTACTAGTAGGGTCATTGTCAGTTGTGCTTGGAACTTGCCAATCAAGATCATCTGTTCTTTTAGTTGCCAACCAAGGATTATCATCTTTTACAAAAACACCAATAGGGTCTCCTGCGAATTGCCCTGTCATTTTTTTATTAGTTGTTCCACCATAAGTAAATCCATCTTGTTCCCACGCCCACCCAGATGTAGTTCTTTCATCTTCATAATTACATTGTAATAATGTAGTTTTTTTTCCATCTTTTACATATCCTGCTCCACCTGAACAACCAGATGGTTCATTTCTATTTTGAGAAGTACTTGGTAAGTTAGGATCATTTCCCATTGTATAATATAAACCCTGGGTTGTATCAATTGATCCAATTGTTCCACTTGTAATACAATAATTTTTAGCACCTGGGGTAGCATCACATGGTCCTGGTGGATTATTATAGAATTGAATAAATATATTTTGTAAATTTATACCTTGTGTATGTAATGTAAATAATAAATGGCCATATCCACCAGGTTCTTCACATTTATATCCTGCGGTTGATGTAGTTGATTTATTCATAATATCTGTGTAATCAGTAGTATTATATTTCACATAATCCCAATTTTTATTATCAAAAAAGAAATTATTTAATGGAGCATGAACAACTTTTAATTTTTTTTCATTTGCACGCTTACTTATTAAATACATATAATAACCATTATAAGGTTGATTGCCAACTTCTCCACCAGATTCGTAATCAATGTCTATGCCATTATAATTATTAGTTTGTGCATAAGATATAAATTCATTTATTTGTGATGAACCAACACTCGTCCAACAGTTTTTAGGTGTTGTTGTTAATGTTCCTGAATCGCATCCAATACCTTTTTGCGAAGATCCTGTTTTTGATATATCAATACTTGCCTTATCTTGTGTAAAACACCAATAACCCCAATTAGCAGTACCTCCTAATATTTTAGTAGATGGATGGTCTGAGCATATTTGGTCTTTTGTATTGTTAAAACATGGGACAACTGTTTTAATTGGACCAGGTGTTGTAATTGACACAATATTTGCAGGTAATGCCTTTGTATTTCCTTGCTTAAATGTATACCCCTGTGACCATCCACCAATAGATATATATTTTTCACCCTTCCATTTATCACTTTTAATACACGTATCTATATTTGTTAAGAAATCTGTCATATCTTTGGGTTCATTTAATATTCCAGTTGTACTACAGCTATTATCTGATGCTAATGTTGTAACCCAAGGAACAATAATTTCACCGACACCATATAATAATTTCACTGCTTCTTGATTTGCTTTTAAACCCCACGCACCACATGCAGAACCACATGAATATCCAATTATATTTAATCCTTGTGGTATATCAGTAGGAGTCCATGGAGATTTACCACAAGTTGCTTCACATGCTTCTTTTGTTCCATCAGCAGGATTTTGTGATGGTACACACTTATTATTTTCACATTTATATGTATCAGTACAACTTGCTCCATCATATTTTATAATTAAATTTGTATCTGTTGCGACAATACAATTAATCTTTGACATTTTATGTTATATACATATTAATTTAATTTAATTTAATTTAATTTAATTTATAGAAACTATTGTTATTAATTTAATAACAATAGTAGTAGTGGGACTCGAACCCACGAAGCATATGCATGAGGTCTTGAATCTCACCCCTTTGACCACTCGGGAATACTACTTGAATAATATATATTATTAGAGTAGTTATAGATAAATATAACAACGGACCAGATAGGGCTCGAACCTATGACCGCACGATTAACAGTCGTGTGCTCTACCAACTGAGCTACAGGTCCATAAGGACCAATAGCATAACTTAACAGTTGAGATACAGGTCCATAAGGACCAATAGCATAACTTAACAGTTGAGATACAGGTCCATAAGGACCTACAATCCCATATTAGAATTATAGGTCCATATAGTTTTATAATTTATAATTTATAAAACTAATTGGTAGTGGTGGGATTCGAACCCACGAAGCATACGCACGGGATCTTAAGACCCGCCCCTTTGACCGCTCGGGAACACTACCTAAATATAGTGACATTTATATCACTATCATATATCAATATAATAACACACCTATATATCAATATAATAACACAGTATGTGTTATTTTCCATACCGGGAATCGAACCCGAGCCTGTTGGGTGAAAGCCAACTATTCTGCCACTAAACTATATGGAAACAATATAGAAGTACCTGTCGTGTATGCTTCTATAATTATATATATAAACTATTCTTTAAACCCTTTTCATCTAAAAAGTTTATAATAAAATGGTAATAATGGGAATTGAACCCATCCTACAAGATATATAATTCTTGTGTGCTTCCAATACACTATACAACCATATATATAATCATAGAACCATTAACGACACGCGCTTCTATAATCATATATATTATATTCTCTTTAAACCATTTGCGTCAAATAGTTTATAACAAAATTAACTTCTATTATATTAATATATATATATTAATGAATTTAAACGTATAAAAATTTGATTTATGATACTTTCTAATATTATATTTTATGTATAAATGCCAAATATCAATGCCGTCCGTAAAATTAACACCCTCGCGTGTAAAATACAAAATGGAAGTTCAGTAAAAGAGATTTCTTCATTTAAAATTTCTAATAAAAGTATTGGAACAAAAACAGCAACGCGTCTATCAAAAGCATATAAATCTGGTAGAAAAATTAAATTGTAAAAATTTGAATTTATTAGAAATAGAATATAATAAATATTATAAATGTCAACATTCGTTAAACTATCTAACGCAATTATGTCAACCGATACTTCCGAGAAAAAAACCGATCAGTGCATGTGCAACGCCGCTGTAAAATTAAATACACACGGAAACGCAATTAATTCTGTATTAAATGGAACTACAACATATCTAAAAGATGGAAAACCATATTCTAGATGTAAGAAAAACGCAAAAAATGGTGAAATTTTATGTGGTCGTCATGAAAAAGCAAAATCACTTCTTATTTATGAGAATATTAAAAAAGAAGGTGAATTACTTTCAAAAGAACATCCTTATATTCAAAAACATATGCCTAAATATTTAGATAAACAAGGTAAAAAATCTATTTTACCAACGTCATCTATGTCTGGAAGTAATATTTCATTCTCAGTTGATATTTCTTCACTTGAACTTTCAGATGAAGAAAAAAATACTCTTACTTCTCAGATTCAAGAATATGCTAAGGAATTTATTGATTCTTACAAAGAAACAAAACTTTCTTCACCTGATTGCCCATCAATTGTCGATGAACTATCTGAAAAATTACCTGAACCTGAACTATCAATTGATAGTGATGAGGAAGAAAAAGATGATGAGTGTAAATCTACAATTGAAACTCTTATTAAAAAGTCTGAAAAGATGGATAAGAGTAGTTCAGATGAAGAAGAAGATGAAGAAGTTCCTTGTCAAGAAAGTGATGCCGAAGAAGATGAAGAATCTAATGAGCATAGCGATGATGAGGATTCTGTCGAAGTAACTGAGATTGAATCTAAAAAGGGCGATTCATATGGTCTTGATGAGAATAATAATTCTGTTTATGACCTTAATTCAAAAAAACTTAAAGGAAAACTTATTAAAGTAATTGATACTAAATCTTCTATTTCTTATGAAGATGAAGATTACTGTATTGGTGAAAATATTGATATTGGTGACACCACCTATATCAAATGTGTTTTAACCGATCGTCTATATGATTCTGATTCAACGGAACTTAAAGGAAAGCTTAATAAAGATAAAGACGGTAATTTTAAAAAAGATAAAGACGGTAATTTTAAAATTTACGGTAAGAAATAAATATTTTGAAGTATTGCGAATTCATTTATTCTAATGAATAAAAATTATAAAATCGATAGATGGCATCTCTCGAAGACCGCATTGAAAGCATTACCCTCCTCTCGTGCTCCACATGCCCAGCCATAGGCATTATAAATTCTTTTATTATATATAATAATTATTTAAAATTTGAAAAAAAAGAACAACGTCATACATTCATATAGTACATAAATATATGCTTATTGAAATTAATACAACAGAAAATAAATGGATTGAAAAAATACCAAAAGAAGACCAAGAAACAATTATAAACAAGTATTTAAAACTCGGATACATTACTGCTCATCTATCTCAACAAACTATTAATCCAATGAATACTTTATTTGACCCTATTATGAATAAAGTAGAACAATCAACAACAAAAAATGAATTAACATTAAAATCTATTGATAAAAGTATTACTGAAAATATATCATCACTTCGTGGTACTGTAAATAATTTTATATATCAAAGTGCTAATTCAGCATTAAAAGGTAAAATTGGAGAACAACAAGTTGGTGCTATTCTTATAGACCACTTCCCTGACGACACTATTAATGTCACAGCACAAGAAGATTATGAGAGTGATATTCAAATTATAACACCAGAAGGATTAAATATATATGTCGAAGTAAAAACATATAAAATTCCTGTAACAACTTCACAAATTGAAAAATTTAAAAGAGATATTCGTAGGTCAGGTGTCAGAGTTGGAATTATGATTTCAGCAACAAGTGGTATAACAGGAAAAAAACGAATTGATTATGAACAGATTGATAAAGACCAATATATAATTTATCTTCCAAATACAGGTTTTAATCCATCTCCTATTATATGGGCAGTTTTATTCGCTAAAAAACTTATATCCATTTCTACTAAAAAAAAGGAGATTGACTTAGATGTATTATTAAATTGTTATAGACAATTTGAATCATTATATAAGAATTTTTCTGCTATGAAACATAATCTCATAAAAGCACGTAAAACAATTATAACAAGTCTGGATGAACTTCATCTTGAAAGTCTTAAAATCAATAATATGATTGAAAATATTCTGAGTGAATGTAATGAATATTTATATAATGTATTAGATGAAAAAGAAGAATGTTTATGTAATTCAACTAAAATATCTGAATTTATTAAAGAATTAGAAGAAACAAAAGATAAAAGATGTAATTCATATAAAATTTTATATGAATATTGTTGTTCTAATAAATATGATATTTATAATAAGAATGATATATATAATTGGATTATTAAGAATGATATTGTGATTTTAGCAGAAACTAAATATACTAAAACAAAGGTTGAATTAGTTATTAAAGATAAAGGTATAACACTTCAACTAAATTCAGGATGTTCTGATATTTTAAATATTCTATTGTAATTCTAATACTGATTATTGGTTAGAATGTTTAATACTACTTTTTTTCATTTTTAAGATAATTAACATAATGATTACTATAATAGTCTTTTAGTGTTATATGCATAAAATATAATCCATTCCAAAATACAATAAATGTAGTCCATATTCTTCCAATTAAAATACTCCATGAATATTGATGAATATTAGAAAGTATTCCAAAAAATAATGATGCTGTATAAATACATCCAGGGGCACGTAACCAGACAGATAAATATACATATACTTTTTTTTCAAATAATTTATCACACCATCCCATTTTAACAACCCATAATAACATATAATCAATTAATCCTGGCAATCCACATGTAAAAAATAATCCAACAACAGATAAACATGTTGTATTTGTTAATAATATAATAGGACCTGTAATAATAGCTGATGAGATATGATGTATCCAATCATTTATATTTAACTTAAACATAGCAATATGATAATAATGACTGGCAATTGCAACACCATATATTTCATATCCATTTATCCATTGATCATTATAACATGTAGATATATTATACATACTATATTTCAACTCAGAGAAACTTCTTATAGTAATATATAAATTGACTATTGTATGTATAAAAAACCATCTTATATTTTGAGAATAAGGAATTTGTTTAATATGTAATAAGTTTGTTATTGTTGGGTCTTCTGCTATTTTATTATTTAATTTATATATTCCAATTGATATTAAATCAGCTATACCACAACCAATAAATCCAAAAAATAAATATGTAAAGAATGTTGAAATCATTTTATATTATATTTATAAATATGCGTTTATATAATTTATTTTATAAAATATAATTTATAATGAATAAATCTTTTGGAATATTATATATTTTATTTAATCTTAAAACGAATGATTGTGGTTTAATGTATGAATTAATTAATTCTATTAAAAGTGTTAAACATTTTCATCCAGATATAAATATAATTATATATGTTGAAAAACATCCGGATTATGATAAATCAAATATAATTCCAGATGAAATAAAAGAATATGTAAAAATAATAACTTTTTCAAAGCATTATAATAATACAGTTAATAGAGAGGATTATTGGATGGGGTTTAATGGAGAAGGTGGGGCAATGGGAATTAATGAAATATTATGTTATTTAGATTCTCCATTTGAATATACATTATATTTAGATTGTGATACTCGTATATTAAATAAGCTTGATTATTTAATAAATGATTGTTCAGAGGATTTATATTTCACACATGATAATTGGTGGAAGATAAAAGATAATAAATTACAAAATACAGCAAAACACCAAAATTGTATTAATGGAGGATTAATGTTATATAAAAAAACAGAAAATACAAAATTATTTTTAAATAGAGTAATTCAGTTAATGAACACAACTGACTATTGTGATCAGAATGCTTTTACAAAAATTATAATAGATACAAATCATAAAGTAGAGTATTTAGATAATAGATATTATAATTTTAGATGTGAGAATAAAAGAGATTTACCAGATACGGATGATGTAATTATATGTCATTCACATGGGTTCTTAATAAATAAATATTAATATAGATTTTAATTAGTCAAATACATCCATGAATTTAAGTAATTAAATATAGATATTTAATTAGTCAAATACATCCATGAATTTAAGTAATTAAATATAGATATTTAATTAGTCAAACATTGAACTGTAATAACTAATAATATACTTTCTAAATATGTAATCTCTCTATAATTACCTAGTGCATTTTTATTATCACCAAGTGTTGTAATGAATTTTGGCATTAAAGCATTATATCCCCAACATACAATTAAAGAACGAAGTAAAAGAATAACAAGTGTTAAACTAAAAAATGTCATAAAATGAACCTTTCGTGGTTCTCCTGCTTTTTTAACACCACCAAACATTTGAGTAAGTGCTGATGCGGCGTGCTTTGTCATACTTGTAATAGTCATTATATAATCAATCAACATTATTTTTTTATATACATAATATATATTATGGCATATAATCCTTGTAATTTAAAAATAAAAACTATAAATTGTTGTCCTTCTAATCGTGTAGAATGGTTTAAACATAAACTACCAGAAGATGTAGATCCTGTTCGTTCAAATATTGTAAATGGATGCTGGGAATGTAATTATGAAGAAGACTATGTGATTAATAGCACTTTATGTGATAGAAGTTTTAATGATGGATTTTATGCCAATCCTCATAAAAGAATTGAATATATAGACATTAATTCTAAATTAACAAATAGAGGAATACCTCTTGGTAGATATAACAAATCATACTAAGAATGATGTTTTATACTATATAAATATATTACTTATATATCTATATAAAATGGGAAATACATTCTGCAACATATGTTATAATACATCGTATATGAAAGACACCCAATTAAAAAAAGCAACAAATGAACTGCCGTTATTTTCATTCGAAGGTTGTGTTTGTAAAGCTAAAATAGTAAGCGTTTATGATGGAGATACATTTAAATGTGCTATCTATCATAAAAAAGAAATTATAAAGATTAATTGTAGAACACTTGGATATGATTCACATGAAATGAAACCACGTCTTAATATTCCTAATCGCGAGGAACATATTAAAAAAGCAAAAGAAGCACGTGAGAAATTTATTGAACTGACGACAACAAAGAATGGACTTATATATATAGATTGTAAAAAATATGATAAATACGGAAGAGTATTAGTAGAAGTATATACAAATAAACACTCATATATTCACTCGCAAAATAAGAGTATTAAAAATTCGGTTAATAATATTATGATAAGAGATGGGTATGGAGTACCTTATCAAGGAGGTAAAAAAACATTATAAAGTGGAACAGAGTTCCGATTGTTGATAAACAACTTAATTGCCGGCGGGAGTAGCGTATTATTCTTCCACACTTTTCCGAAAAGCGATGGCAATGGGGCAGGAACAGGTCCTGTTATGTAAAGAGATACAGGCACTATTCGCACACTCCACAGAGCACCACCATGCGTCGCCGGTGGGACACGGTTGTTGAGTGGAGTCGGGCAACTGCATTCCTCACACCAGAATTTGTGAAACATGGGAGGTGGGCAACTTGTGAGAGAACTCATCCTTCAACGATAATTAATATTTATATATATATCACTATACACAAATTTTTGTATATTTTATATAAAATTTGATTTAATAGAGTATTTATGTATTATAAAATATACATCATTGAACTAACTATGATAACGCTTAGTACAATTACAGCAGGGGAAATTTTGACAGTATATATGATTACTGATGATTTACAAGTTCCAGATGATTACGATTATTGCGAGAAAGTTAAAGCATCTCTATTACTTAAAGGATATTATTGTACTAAAATTGAGTATGAACAACATATTGAATTTTTAGTAGATAGTGATATTCTTGGAAGAGGTCAATTTGGTAAATTATATTTTGCTATGAATGATAATAATCCAGATAAATCTAATATTGAACTCGCAATAATTATTTATGAAAAACTTAATACTATTACAAATAGTATTACACATCATCACCCTCCTTATCCAACACCTCCTCAATCGCCAGAAGAAATTTATGCTAATGGAAAGATATGGGAGTCTGGTGATGATGAAGTTGATAGTGATTGTGATTCTGATTGTGAAATTGTAAGCAATATTAGTATTATTGATGACAATCCCGAAGGGGAAAGCATCAATATTATTGATGACATATCATACGAAGGACTTCCATCAACGCCTATATTTGAGGATGATACACAACAATCATCTAAAAACGTATTTTTTGTAAAGAGTTTCTCAACTCCTAACAGAAAATATGTAGTTAGTATTCAACCAGATGGAGATTTAAATTGTAGTTGTCCTCATAATCAATATACAAATTCATATTGCAAGCATATGAACCATTTATATATTTCTTATTATACGGATAGTGATAATATTAAAAATCCAACATTATATAATGCACTTGTAAAAAAGCAAGAATATTCTGATAATAAAATAGTACATAAACCACCATCTACACCAGGAATATTACAATCAAGTAAATATTATGTGAAAGATTATATTATTACAGTTGATAGTAATACAACAACTTGCACTTGCTGTGATTTTAAGTATAGAGGTCCTAATCGCTTTTGCAAGCATATGGCATTTATATATCCAGATATTAGTAGTTTTTCAAAACATCTAATTGATAATTTTTATCATAGTTGTGGAGATAATGTTTATGAATAATAATTATTTAATGAATAATAATTATTTAATGAATAATAATTATTTAATGAATATACTTATAATTAATTAAAATATAACTTATTAAGGTCTATGCTCTTTTATACCATTTACCTTTACCTTTACTTTTTTTATGTTTTTTCTGACCTTTCTTCCCCCATTTACCTTTTTGACCTTTTTGTCCTTTTTTGTCCCATGTAGGTTTATTATGGTCTCGTTTAGGCATAGTTTTTATAGCACTATTACATTCAATTAATAATTGTTTAACATCAAGATTTAAGTGTTGAATAATAGTATCTGGGAATTTAGAAACAATATTGAATTTTGTTCCCATATTAGAAACAAATAATTCATCATACATACATATCTTTCCGAATACAGATAAAGTTGTATCTCTATTAATACTTGCTTCAATCTTTTTGGGAGGGAAACAAGTAATATATGAACTCTTTTTTGATTGTAATGCAACATTAATATAACATCCATCCAATAATGATTTTAATATCATATCATCTTTATTTTTCAGACTTGTATTTTGTGGGATATATTGTTCTAAATTATTAAATGTTCCTCCTTCTTGTGTAGATGTGTTATTTCCGTTATTTCCATTATTTCCATTATTCAACGCAAGTTCCATTGGTTTAACCGTTTTAATTTGTTTATTTCCAACATTCCGTCTTTCACCATTACCGCGTATTTTTGAAATAGCACGACCTATTTCTTGTGCCTGTCTTTTAACTCCATCAAGAACTCTATAACTTAAATAATTATCTTTACACCATCTCTTTAAATCTCCTCCTGTAATAACACCGTCCGTTTGTTCTTGTTTCTTTTCTCTAAAAATATTAATTGCTTTTAAAATGCTGAGATGATCGCCATATTTATGTACAAATTGTTTCATTATTTTTTTATGTTCACTTTCAGTAATACCTTTTGGGTCTCCTGGTTTTGGTTTATAATATTTCATAAATAATCCTTCCATACGACCATCCATTAATATAATAGCACTTATAATATCTATTACTTCATTTTTACAATAATTGAAATAAGCTGATATAATACTTTTGGCGTGTGTTGGTTTAACACCTCTAAACATAGATATAGCACCCCCAAGAGGAGTTCCAACTCCATCATCCTCCATAGATGTTATAATATCAAGTCCATGTAAAATCATTAACCCCGCTTTAATAAATCGTTCTTCTGGTGGAGATATTAATTCGCCTAAAAACTTTCGTAAATCACCAACAGTATGTATTTCATCTAAACGCAGTATATCTATCATATCACTACTGAGGTCTGTTTTTTGCATATCTGGAATTGGATAAGCATTAAAATCATTATATTGCTGTTCTGTATATAAATGATGACATTCACCCGGTTGTGTTCTACCTGCACGACCTCTGCGTTGTTTAATACCAGCTTGTGATATGTATTCATCTTTTAATGTTCTTGCCATTTCATCTGGATTATATGAACTTTCTAATGCTAATCCTGTATCAATAACATATACAACTCCTTCAACAGTAAGAGATGATTCTGCAACATTTGTTGCTAATACTATTTTTCTATCAGGCGGATTATTTTTATTCATATTTGGATGTTGTTTATATAATAATGCATTTAAGGCATATTCTGATTTAGCAACACCACTATCTTTATGTTTATTTTTTGTACTTTTAGATTCTAATTCAGTACAGAATATATTATAACCTAACTTCTTACATTCAGGTGTTAATAATCCACATATTTTTCTTCCTTCTCCTCCACTTTTAACAAAACCTAATATATCTCCTTTATCAGTATTTTTTAATAGTTCAAGTATTTTTTTTGATGTTGCTTCTTCAACATCACGAGGACCAATTGGTCTTTCTAAATAAATGTCTTTTATTTCGTGAGTTGTTTTTGAACCTAAATCAATTGAACCAAAATTGAAATGAGATGATGGAAAATATTTTTCATACATACCAACATCAACAGTTGCACTCATAAATATTATTTTCAAGTCTTTTCTTTTTAATGCTATTCTTTTAAGTAGTAATATACACATAATACTTTGAACTGATGCTTCGTGAATTTCATCTAATATAATAGTTCCATATTCATCAATTGCTTCGGGAGAACCAGTTAAACGAGAAGTTAAACTACCAGTTGTTGTAAATTCAAGAAGTGTTTTATCAGATGTTTCTCTTTTACCTTTAAAATAATATCCGACACCCGCGCCAATTGGTGTATCCATACATACTGCCGCAAATTTAGCTGCACTTTCTGCTGATGATTTTTTAGGAATACAACATAATACTTTCTTTTTATAATTAGATATATGTAATGCGAATTTAGGTAATAAAACAGATTTACCACTACCTGTTCCTGATATACCTAATAATACTTGGTGTTTATCCATTGCTTTAATTACTTCTTCTTTTTTTTGATAAACAGGAAGATGTTCCCATCTTTTCTTTGCTATTGCTGCATATGTTGCAGGATATTCTTTTCCATTAATTTCGAGAGTATCTTCTTTGTGAAGATTTTCATATGGTTCTCCTGTTAATGGATTTGGCGCTTTTCCTCCTGGATCTAAAATACCTATCTTAGTCATAATATTAAATTTATTGTTAGATGTTTTGGCAGATGCTTTTATTGATTTATTAGTATTACGATTTTTAATAGTTTTTTTGGGAGATGCTTTGGGAGATGCTTTGGGAGATGCTTTTACAGATTTAACAGTTTTGCGAACTTTAATAGTTTTTGTTGGGGTTGCTTTCACAGATTTACGAACACTTTTTTTAGAAGGTGCTTTCACAGATTTACGAACACTTTTTTTAGAAGGTGCTTTAATAGATGGCATTGTATTAATATATATAGATATATTAATCAATATAAAATTGTATTAATATATTAATCAAAATTGTATTAATATATTAATCAAAATTGTATTAATATATATAAAATTGAATAATAAAAAGAGATTAATATGTATATATAATATGAAATATTATGCTGTTTATAAAGGATATAAAACAGGTGTTTATGAAAATTGGGACGAATGTTTCGAACAAATAAAAGGATATAGTTCAGCAATGTATAAAAAGTGTGATAATTTGAATGATGCAGAATATTATTATAAAAATGGAGTTGTTAACCAAGAACCTAAATATGAAGATTTATCAAAATATTTTGGAGGAGCACCATTAACATATAAAAAAGAATGTTTTTTTACAACAGATAAATCACCACAGTCTAAAACAATTAAACAATCTAATATCATCCAACCAAAATCTAATATAAAAAACACAGGTATAATTCAATCAAAATCACCAATAGAAGTATATACAGATGGAGGTTGTATAAATAATGGAAAAGCAAATGCTTTGGCAGGAGTAGGAGTTTTTTTCGGAAATGGAGATCCAAGAAATATAAGTAGAAGATTTAAAGGGAAGCAATCAAATAATACAGCCGAAATTAATGCGATGATTGATGTATCAATTATTTTAAAAAAAGAGATAAAAGATAAAAGAGAAGTTCATATATATTATGATAGTGATTATGCCATGAAAGCATGTACTTCATATGGTCGTAAATTAGCGTCTAATGGATGGACAGATAAAAAACCAAATATGGAATTAGTAAAGAAAGCATACACCGCATTCAAAGATAAACCTAATATCAAATTTAAACATATTAAAGCACATACAGGAAAACAAGATCGGCATTCATTAGGTAATGAAGGTGCTGATATGTTGGCGACCCTTGCAATTAGAGGAGAAAAATCATCAACCAATTCATCAACCAATTCATCAACCAATTCATCAATAAAAAAAAAGAATAATTCATATGAAAAAAAAACATCAAATGCGAGATGTATATATCTAAATGTTCCATATAGTAATAAAGATGAAGTAAAAAAGATGGGGGCATTGTGGAATCCAAAAAAGAAGAAATGGTATATTCCAGATAATCATAGAAATTCCAACCAACTAATTCTTAAATATGGAGAGATAAGTTCTAACTAATAATAACAGATAATCGTTAATATAATAATAATAATTTATCAAATAAATATTATATGACTACTTTATCCGATAATATATATATATTATATATTAATTTAGAGATTAGGAATGATAGAAATATACATGTATTAAATGAATTAAAAAAGGTTAAAAACAAGATTGTTAATAAAATCACAGGTGTATATTTAACAGACATTAATCAGGATGATTATAAAAAATATTATGAGAATAGATTAAGTAAAGAATGTGGATTTATAGATGATGATAATAATTTATTTAAAAAAGGTATTATAGGATGTTATATTAGTCATATTAAATGTATAGAGTATATAATAAATAATTATTCTAATATTAAAAATGATTATGTTGTTGTAATAGAGGATGATATTATAATAAATACAAATAAATTACAAGAAGAGATTGAAAATAATTTAAATTTAATTCCTGATGATTGGGATTTAGTTCGGATTGATACTTGGGATAATACAAGAAAAAATGATATGATTAATGATAATATATATAAGGTCTCTCTACCTTCATTTGAAAATAATAAATATTTTTATCATGGGGCACATATGATAATATATAATAAACATAAAATAAATAAAATTTTAAAAGAGGTAAGAAGACCTAAACATGGAATTTGTGATTTTGACGGATTATTGTGTAAATCATCATTAAATCAGTATGTAATAAATAAAAAATTAACACTTATAAATAACAATTGTGGAAGTAATACATAATGTATTATTTAAAATTTATAATATCTTTATTATAGCATAATTCTTGTGCTAATCTTATATATCCACCTTTCGAAATAGTTAATATATCGTGAGATGACCCTAAAATAAATAAATCACACAAAGTATCTATAAAGCGTGTATTAGATAATATTGATGGATCATAATGAAGATTTTTATAAGTTCCTTTATTTCGTAAAGTAGTGAAATTATATATCTTTCGTTTTGATTTAAAAAAATTTAAAGCATTAATATCATCAGTTGCGACATATATATTTTTTTCATTTTGAATTCGTTTTTCATTATCATAATATAGTTTTTTATAATCACATTTATAATCTGTATTTCTGACATGTATTGCTAAATAAGGTTTAGGGATTTTATGTAATCTATTATTATATTCATTTTTTACATTATCATTAAATTGAATCATTTTTAAAATTGAGCGTGTATTATCACTACCATAATTACAATATATTAGAATATCTTCTTTATAAATTGTTTCTAAATTAGAATTTATACTTATATCTGAATGTTGTATTTTATATCCATGACCTGAATCATAAACTATCATTGATCCTAATATATTTTTATCTATATGAGGATATACAGAAAAATCATGACAACTAATAATATTTTTAATTATATTTAAATCACATATAATTTCAACATCATTTGTATTTATAAATTTAATATAATCACTTAAATTAACGCCATAACAACTTTTTGTTGTATTAATTAATAATGTTCTATTATGTAATCGTGAATATATATAACATTTTTTAATTACAGATAATTGATCATTTAATCC
>Ga0233413_10000411_pt1 | contig 20818 bp, 33 predicted proteins | sample Na_anoxic_6_MG_FD_189019 | JGI IMG/M metagenome (GOLD analysis project Ga0233413, IMG submission 189019) | Seawater microbial communities from Saanich Inlet, British Columbia, Canada - Na_anoxic_6_MG | ecosystem: Environmental > Aquatic > Marine > Inlet | place: Canada: British Columbia...
ACCTCGCCCCCACCATCCGGTTGACCCCTCCCGCCTCCCGCCGTAATCTCAGGCTCATGAGTCGCGCCCGCTTCACCCTCACGGATCGCCGCCTCCAGGTTCTTCGCCTCGTCGAGGCCCTGGGCGAGGTCTCCGACGAGGATTACGAGCATGAGCGAATCTGGACGGACAACCGGCACCAGGCCCTCGCCCTGCGCGAGGCCGGGCTGCTCGCATTCAACGGGGAGAGCACCACGTTGACGCCCGAGGGGCAGGATGCCCTCGATGCCGTCGATGCCGCGACAGCATCGGAGGCGTTCAACTGCGTGACTCAGTTCGCGGTGTGCGTGGATGCGTGCGACGTAGAAGACCAGCGCCAAATTGGGCTATGGGAGTAGAGATGGACACCAAGACGATCCCCTGTGAAAACGCCGAGTACCACATCGCCAACCCCGCTGAGGCGTGGCACGTCAAACGGCTGTTCGCGTTCCAGTTCGGCGCCATCGGTACCACCCGTGTGTTGGTATGGGCGAGGAGCATGGACGATGCCCTGGAGGAGGCTGGAGAGTACCTGTCCGAGGAGTACCCCGGTCACCTCATGGCCCATGACAGCGCGGAGTTGCGCGAACAGTACGAGATGGCAGCGGAGGAGCTGGACCTGGACCTGGACGACCTCGACGAGGATGACGAGGCGAAGCTCCACGAGGAGGCCACCACTGACCTGACCTACACCGAGGCCGGATACCTGAATAGCTCGGAGTGGTGGGTGGACGACGTTCACAACGACGAGTGCCTCCGTAACGCGATGGTCGAGAGCCTGCTGCTGGAGGACATGATCCACGGATGGCAGCTTGCCGACGTCAAGAAGTGGCTGACCAAGCACGGTGCGAGCGCCACCGACGCCGAGGACGACATCGACGCCATCGCCTACGAGCACGGGCTCGACCCCGACGAGGACTAGGAGCAGAGCCATGCGAGACGCCCTCGACGCTTGACCCCCCCCGTTCTTCCCCGTACCCTGCCCCCAGTTCTCTGAATACCCGACGCGCGCGAGACCACCTTGCAGCCAGCCTCTACAGGGTGCGAGTGCGTTGAGACAGCGGACGGTACGACTCCCCGGCGGGCCCCTCTCTTCTGCCGGGTCGAGATGCTGACGAGGCGCATGGACCGCCTCGACGGCCGAACCTTCTGCTGGCCCTCCTCGACCGTGCTGGCGCGGTCGAGCCAGGGTTGCCCAGGGGCCGAAAACCCGGGAGCCGCATGAGTGGCCAGGGTTCGCGGCGAAACTGAGCGTTGGGGAAACGAGACCGAGAGACCGGAAATCAGACTATCCGGTCACTCGACCCACCCTACAGGACCCCATATGGATCCCGAAACCCACTACCGGGTTTCCGGTCACTCGTGTATGCTTCGAGGACATCATGAGAGCGTACGCAAGCAGGACGGGAACCAAGAAAACTCTGGCCGCACTACGAGGTGCGAACTGGAGATTGATGGTCTCCGCTGCTGGCGTGCTACGACACGAGGGTTTCCCCTACGCCCTCGACAACGGAGCCTGGTCTGCGTTCCAGCAAGGGCGCCCCTTCGACGTCGATCAGTTCGTCAAAGCCCTGGACCTCATGGGAGTAGGAGCCGACTTCGTCGTGGTACCAGACTCGGTAGAGGACCGCGAAGAGACTCTCAAGATGGCGGAGACATGGTTGCCTAGACTCGACGACTACGGGCACCGTCGCCTACTCGCAGTGCAGGATGGGATGACGGGAGAGTGTGTTGCCCCTTGGCTCGGTCCCGACGTCGGAATCTTCGTCGGAGGCTCAACAGGGTGGAAAGAGCGCACGATGGCCGAGTGGGGAAGGGTCGCGCGCCGCCGTGGTTGTTGGCTCCACGTCGGACGAGTGAACACGAGGAGACGACTCGCCCTGTGCAAGTTCGCGGGCGCGGATAGCTTCGACGGGAGCGGGCCCAGCAAGTTCGATGCCACGAGAGCACAATTAAATGCCGAGCGGGCCCAACTCGCTCTATTCCACCCAGACTCTATCCATTGACCACGAAAGGGCTACACCATGAACTGCCGCATCTATGACCAGGAGGACCACCAGCTGGAGTTGGAGCGCGCGTTCGACGAACTCGAAGCCGCGCTACCCGTAGGAACCAGGGTCGCCGTCTTCGGGCGTCCAGGACTCGTCCGCGCCGCCGCCGAGGAGATTCAGCGCCTCCGCTCGAACCACAGCACCCGAGACGGAGACTCCACCTCGGGCCCCAGCCGGTTGAAAGCTCCCACCAGCGCGTAGCCTACCAAGGCCCCCACCAGGGCCCGACTCAGCACCATCCACAGCATCGACATGGAACCTCCCGCCCCGAGCCTACCACGGGCTCCCGCCGCTTCTGACACGACATCGAGGAAAAATGGACGATGCCCCGCGCGCGTGACAGGATGGGCCCCGGGAGTTACGATGCCGAAACGACAACCGAAGCGAAGGGGTCGAGCGAGGCCGCGACCGAGCAACCCTCGACCACCCCGACACCAGGCAGGGCAACACGAGCACCGGAATCGACCGGGCTCTCAACATGGAGGCCAGAACAGCATGAACGACCCCAGACGCCGCCAGCGCGGCACCATCGACTTCAGCGGAATCCTCCGCAAGGGCAACCGACTCGGCGCCGCCATCGAGACCGGCGCGCAGCCCAACCAGATCGAGAGCGCCAAGCTGGTGCTCAACATGATCGCCGCCGCCATCCGGTCCAACGTCGGCGCCGACGAGGACCCGAGCGAGCTGCTGGTCGCCCTGACCACCCTGCCGGACATCGAGCCCGAAGGCGTCGAGCTTGGCCAGGACGTCGCGCTGCTCGCCGCCGAGCTGGTCGAGACCGTGCGCGACAACCTCGACAACCCCGAAGCCCTGCCCTTCCTCATCCCCGCCGCCATCGGCATCGAGATCTCGGAGCTGAAGGACGACGTGGAGGCGCTCGGGTAGCATGACCACGCCACTACGAGCGGTCCCCGTAGAACTGATCAAGACCCTCGGACCCAGCGCGGGGGCCCTCGTCGTGGTGCTGGTGCTGCTGGTGCCCATCGTGCGCGACATGCTCGGGTACCAGATGGACACCGTGGAGCAGCTCGGCGAGATGAATGGCCATCTCCAGCACATGCCCGCCGAGGTGGGCCAGGCCGTCGCCGACGAGTTGAGGTACTACGACTACGCCAACGGAGCGACCTACCTCGACGACGGCGACGACGACGACGAACCCACCCCCGAACCCTTCGCCACGCCCTGAGCCTTTCCCCTGGTTCTTCCTTCTGCTACGGTGGGCCCCAGGAGGCCAACGATGGTCATCGTGGTATCGGACACAGGCCCGGGGACAGAGCAGGACCGCAGGAACGTCTCCACCCCGGCCCAGGCCGCAGGGCTCATCGAGCGAATCAAGGCCAGCATGGTCAAGGACGCCGACACGTCCACCTCCATGCGACTGGTCGAGCGCAACAACCGAGGTGGGTGGACGCTCACCGAGTACGACGACGACGAGGACGACACCATCCTCCACCGCGTCTACGTGGAGTAGCCCAGATGTCGAAGTATTACGCGAACCCCTACAGCACCAACCACAGCGGCTTCTACTTCGAGGATTACGACGACTTCTGGGACAAAATCGAGCCGTACGAGGCCGAAGGCGTCGAGGAGTTCGAGATCGAGTTCATCGACGGGCCCGCGTGGGAGGGTGCGCTATTCACCGCCGCGGGTATCAACCAGTCCAACCTCAAGGCGTGGTTCGACATCCAAGAGGATCTCGAAGAACACGACGCCGCCGTGCTGTACTACCTGACCTCGATGCTCGGATACGACCTCGACGTAGCCGCCGAGAAGCTGGAGGACGCCTACCTCCGGGACGGCTCGAAGGAGGACTACGTGTACGAGATGGCCAACGACGCTGGAGGCTGGACAGAGCTGCTCGGCGACAACGTGGACAGCTACATCGACGCCGCAGGAGTCGCCCGCGACATGGAGATCAACGGCGAGATTGCCGAGTTCGACTTCGGTGGCTCGCAGTACACCATCGCCGGTCTTCACGGGCTGTAGGAGGTCACCATGCCCGCTCGCCAGAAAGAAGACGTTCTAGTCAACCTCGGCGCCCCCGCCTGGCCCGCCGACTGGACCGGTCAGGCCGCGCACGGGCTCAACTACAACGGCGTGGCCACCGTGCCCAACCACCACCAGATCAAGGCCGTCCAGGTCCAGGTAGGTGGTGTGTGGCAGGCCATCCCCATCGGAGCCGCCAAGGTCACCGCCATGGACGCCGCGCTGGTCACGGTCCAGATGGCCGACCTCAGCGCGTGGGGAGTGCTTCCGACGCTCGCGCGCGTCCTCGTCCACGTCACCCGCGTCTACACCACGACCGGAGACCACCTCGCCGCCGCCATCCCCGGAGACCCCCCAGCGCCGTTCTTCCCCGCCGCTGCCCCCGCCGGGGGCATGAGCGTGTACGACATCACTGCCCTGGATTGGCTGCTCGACGCCGTGGCAGGGGGCGGTACCTGGGACTTTTTGGTGGACGGACCCGTGAGCCCCAGCGGCTGGAACTACTCGGTTGGAGGCGCGCTCACCGTCAACCAGTTTGAGATCGGCGCCGCCGGAAACCTCCAGGCCGACCTCCAGCGCGTGGGAGCCGATGGGACCGTCCGGCTCGAAAAGGACTTCACCGCCGAGATCACCACCGACCCCGCATTCTGGGCATCGTCGATGGTCGGAGGCGCCCTCGACGCGACGGGTACCAGCGCCATCAACGTCATCTACTTCGACATCGAGCAGAGCAAGCCCGTCGCCGGGGGCAGCCAGGTCTCATACATGTCACGAGCCGGGGGCACGTTCAGATATGGCATCGTCGGCGACGGCCGCGACGACTTCACCGCAGGAGCGAATTGGTTCAAGGCGCTGGAGTTTCTATCCGGACTGAGCCCGTTGGCAGCCAAGCTCTACACCGACACCTCGGGAGCCTGGGACGTGGACCACATCCACAACCCCGCCGACCACGGTTGCTTCCACCCCGGCGCCGTGGAGTACACCATCGCGCTCAACTTCTCTGTCACCCTCGCCGCTGGCAGCATCCTCATGGACATGACCCAGCTGTGGGCCGAGTTGAACTAGGACCGAGCCGTGGACAAGCACCAGCTACGAGCCCTCGCAGCGAACAAGGCCCGAGCCGCCGGGCTCGATGGTGCGCTGCTGTTCGCGGTCATCCAGACCGAGAGCGGCTGGAACCCCCGGGCGTACAGGTACGAGCCCGCGTTCTACACCCGGTACATCCAGGGCAAGGACCTCCAGACGCTGTGGGGAGGCAGCCCCAGGCGTATCTCGGCGAGCTACGGACTCGGGCAGCTCATGTACACCACCGCGCTGGAAAACGGGTTCTCCAGGTCCCGACCGCCCGAGGACTTGTACGACCCCGAGACCAACATCGACTTGACGATCCGTCTACTGACACGATTGTTGAAGAGGTACGGAGGCAACGTGCGTGATGCCGTCGCCGCCTACAACAGCGGGAGACCCTTCGCGAAGGCGCCGAAGTTCACCCGCGAGACGCACGTGCCCAAGGTGATGCGCGCCATGGGACGTACAACCGAGCTGGTCAGAGGAGCCGCCGACAGCCTACCGAGCTGGACGTGGATTGCGCTGGCCGGTGCAGCAGGGCTGATTCTCGTGGCCATCGCCGCGAGGGGAGGTCCGCAGGGAGCGTAGACAGTGAGCAGGGCTACATACTTCGAGACGCACCGCATCGAGAAATCCAGGTACAGACTGCAAGTCAGCGAGACCGAAATCGCGTGGTTGTTCGCCGTGGACATCTCCGCGTACCAGCGGTGGAAGCGCGATCGAGCCATCCGATTCAAGACCGCAATCATGCTCGCGGAACTCCTGGAGACCGCGCTGGAGAAGGGCGCCTCCGTCGAGGAGATTCGGAACCAGATGGGCGTCGTAACCGGGCCCGACAACATCCCGCAGAAGCGCAACCCCAAGACCCGAACCGACGAGCAGCGCAAGCGCGCATGGGCATTCATCGCCTCGCGCGCCTACGACTGGTCCGAGCTGGCGAGCACGCACCCGATGCTGGCCATGGAGAGGTAGATGAGCGAGCCGACCAAGCGAGAAGTGAAAGTGACCGAGACCGTGGACACCTCCGTGCCCGAGTGGGTGAGAGGCAGACGTGGACTCGTGAAGCTCACGCGACTGTCCCCGGCCCCGAGCGGCTACCTCGAACAGGTCGACGGCGCCAAGTTCGACGAGGAGTACGTCCGCCGCCGCTGGGGCGGAGGACTCTTCGACGTGGTGTGGTACCCCCCGCCCGAGCAGAAGGAACAGGAGCCCAGGCAGTTCGAGATGGAAATCTACGGACCGCCCAAGGGAGTGGGCACCTCGGGAACCCCCACCCGTGCCGCCGCCGGGACCGACCCCGCGCTGCTCGCGCTGCTCAACGACCTCCGCAGCAAGGTGGACAGCAAGGAGGCCGAGCAGAAGGCCGCGATGCAGCAGGAGTACGCGCTGCTGATGAAGACCCAGCGCGAGCAGGCTAGCTCGATGCTCAACGAGACCGTGACCATCCTCGGCCAGTTCCAGCAACTCCAGGACGCGCGCAACGCCGAAGCCGCCAAGGACCGCGAAGCGCGCTGGCAGATGATGCAGCAGGACCAGGAGCGCCGCCACGAACAGGCCCTCGAACGCGAACGGCAGTTCTTCCAGCAGACGATGCAGATGACGCAGCAGTCCGCGAATCCCCAGGGGTCCCCGCTCGCGCAGCTTCAGGAGATGGCCCAGGTCGTCGAGGTCATCAAGCCGCTGCTCGGAGCCGCCGAGCCCGGCGGAGAGAGCCTTGCCCAGACCGTCGTCAAGGCGCTGCCCGGGGTGATGGACGGGCTCGCCAACGGGTACGAGCGAGCCGCGAGTGCGGCCGTCGAGGTCAGGCACCAGCAACGAGTCGCGCGTGCGGGTGGACCTCCCGCCGCGCTGCCGTCGCCACAGGCCCAGCCCAAGGAGCCCGTGATGGCGCCCCCGCCCATCTCGCAGGCCGCACCGCCGACGACCTCGACGAGGCCGCGAGCCGACGACGACGAAGCCCTCACCGACGTGCCCGAGGGAGCCAACACGGAGTGGATGAACTCGGAGGAGGGGATGGCATTCCTGGGGTGGCTCGACTACATGGACAGCATCCCCATCGAGAAGTGGCAACACGCGATCATGGCGGGTTTCCAGACCGACACGCTACCCTCGTGTATGGTGACTCCCATCCAGTCGTTGATTGCCGGGGATCAGCAACCGATGGTAGATCTGTTCGAGAAGGCAGGGGCGCTGGACATGCTACAGAAGGCCATGGAGGCATTCGATGCTAGTGCAGGGCCCGAAGCAGTCGTGGAACCCCCTAGCGGCGATGGACCGCGAGTGGACCTGGAGGAAGGCGTCGTGGACTTCCAAGCCGGACTCGGGCCGGATTCGCCGCATGAGGCAGCTGGTCTCGAAGTTCCGGGGTCATCCGGTGCTGCGGGCCATGGCAATCCGGATTCTCCGGAGCTATCAGGTCCCGAATAGAGACGACGTGGGCCAGGCCCGCGCCGTTCATAGCTTCGTCCAGTCCAACATCCTCTACGTCAACGAGCCCGGCGATATCTGGTACGACCCCCTCCGTGTGCTGTGGATGGGAGGTGGCGACTGCGACGACCACGCCATCGTCACCGCCGCGCTGCTCGAAGCCCTCGCGTTCAAGACCAAAATCACCGTCCTTCGCCGCAACGGTCGCGGGTTCCACGTCTACTGTCTGGTGGGGCTGCCACGCCGCAACCCGTCAAGGTGGGTGCCCGTGGAGACCACCCTGGGCGTTCCCTTCGGCTGGGACCCCCGCAAGGCCAAGTCCAGTGCCCTCCGGATGGTGGTATGAGTTGGGGAGACGACCCTCGAACCGGCGTACCCTGGTTCTCGAATCACCCATCGAGCAACGCGCGCGGGTATTGGATGAAGGGGGAGAAGCGCCCAGGAACCTCGAAGGACGACCCGAAGAGGTACCGCCGACACAGCCTCGACGAGCTACAGAAGCTCGGGTTTGCTGTCGGAGACATCTCCTACGAGGAGGCGCTCGCGCCGTTCCAGGCCGAATACGACATCAACGTGCGAGAGCGAGGAGAGCTGGGAGGCAAGGCCGTCGCCAAGTACGAGCACCCCTTCAGGAAACACACACAGCTCGGGAGGATGCGCGAGGCCAAGCAGTACGGGTACGTGATGCGGCGCGAGGAGATACGCCAGCAGCTCGAAGCCGCCGGGCTCGACGCCAACGCCGTCGAGGACGTGCTCGATTCGTGGGACAACGAGGAAGACCTCCGGGTCGAGGTCACCCCGGGCACCCATGGCCGGTCCTACGCGCTCTACAGCGGCGCGGGCAAGCTCATCGGCGACGAGTTCACCGACGATGACTTGACCTGGGCTGCCGTCCAGGGCACCGAGATGGAGGGGGAGTACCTCGACTTCCTCGACGACCAGCGGGCCCGCGAGGAAGCCGCCGCGCTCTACCTCGGCGAGCTTCAGGCCCAGGGCATGGACCCCTACGCCCTCGGGCACGCCTACGACGACTTCGTTGACCATCTCGACGAGGTGAGAGACGCTATCGAACACAGCCGGGCCCTGGTGCCCCTCGACGGCGAGACCGACGAGGAGCTATACCTTGAGGACCCGCACAACGTGGACCTCCGGGACTTGCCGTTTTGAAAGGACAGCCATGAGAATCGAAGACGAAGTGCTCGGGCTCTACCCCATGGGTAACCCGTTCCCGCCGCTCCACGGAGTCCAGGCCCAGGCCGAGCGATGGCGCCGTAACTGGTCCGTGCCGGTGCCGGGCGTCGTGCAGACGCGAGGAGCGTGGCCGTGGTCGGGAAAGTGGGGGCTGCCGGTGGTGACGCCGAACCTCACCGGGCTCGACGGCATCGAGGACGACTACGGGTTCTTCTGGGCGATTCCCGCCGTCGCCGCCGCCATCGGCACCGCCGCATCCACGGCAGCGAGCGTCGGCACCGCCGCCGCCACGGTGGGCGGCACCGTCGCCTCGGTCGCTGGTGCGGTCAAGAAGGGGCGCAAGAAGGGGCTCACCAAGGCCCAGACGCGCGCGCTCATCCAGTCGAACCTCGCGCACAAGAAGCAGCTCATCATCGCCGCCAAGGCCCGCAAGCGGGCTCGCCGCCGCAAGGCCCTGCGCCGGAAGCGCCACGAGACCGGAGTGCGTGTCGGCGAGTCCCGTGCGCGTCGCAACCGAGTCTCCAAGCTCCGCCGAGACCCCCGGGTCATCGAGCAGCAGATGGAGGAAGGCGCCGACCGAGCTGACGCCGCGATGATGCGGACGCAGATGCTGCGAGCGCCTGGAGACCCTAGGCTCGCTCGACTCCTCAACGTGCCCCCGCGCATGTACTACCCCGCCCAGGCCCAGGGTGGTCCCATGATGCCGTGGTACAGCAAGCCGCTGCTCGGAGGGATGCCGACCGGGACGGCGATGCTGCTCGGCGTCGTCGGCGTCGGCGTGCTGCTGCTGGCGACGAGGGGCCGATCATGAGGAACCCCAACGCGAAGCAGATCACCAAGGCCAAGGCCACCCTTCGCCAGCTGTTCTCGACCTACCAGGCGTGGCTGCGCATCGAGACCATCCGGCGCGCTCTGCCGCAGAAGTTCGCCAAGCGCATCCCGAGGTCCCGTCTGGGCATCATCAAGGCGATCATCCGGAAGCTGCAGGGCATGGGTGCGCTCAAGGTCCAGGGCAATCTCGGCGAGCACGAGCAGGGGCTCGGGTGGATACAGGTCGTCGCCGGGGCCGTCGCCCTCGTCGCCGTGGCAGGAGCCGCGACGGTGTGGGCCGTGATGAAGTACGCGCCTCGTGTCCAGGAAGAGTTTCGACTCGTGAAGCAGGCCGAGAACGCGACGGCGCTGGCGCAGCGGGCGTACCTCCGCGAGAAGCAGGAGTCCAAGGAACTCGGGCCCGATGTCGCGAGGCAGTACGCGCGCGAGCGCAGCGAGGAGGCCGGACACCTCATCTCGACCGTGATGCCGACCAGCTACTCCCCCCCGCCGCCCCCGGGCGAGTCCGACGAGGAGAGTTGGCTGGACAAGCTGAAGAACGCCGGGATGCCGTCGTGGACCCCCATGGCAGGCATCATCGGCGGAAGCGCCATCCTCGCCCTGTACATCTACAGCAAGCGGAAGTGACGTGAACGAGCAGGACTACCCGGAGATTGAATTCGCTGACCTCGACGCCGAGGAGGTCTACCGCGAGCTTCACTGGGGGGAGGACCCCGACGTAGAGCTCCAGGTGGACGACGACCGATTCGACGGCGACGAGCTGACCATGCTCGGCGAGATGCATTCGATCACCTACCTCGCGACCAAGGGGGGAGGTGAGTTGACCGAATGGGTTCACGACTTCCACGAACCACTTCCCTTGCTTTGCGTGGACAGCGAAGGTAGGTTGGAAATCGTCGGCGGAGCCTACTGGTTGGCACCGCACGGTATCGTTGGCTGACCGTCTGAGGAGAAACCCCATGGCCAGAAAGAGGAAGAAGGCCCGCAAGGCGCGGCGCCGGACCTCGAAGCGGCCCATCGTGCTCCAGCTGCCCCCGCCCCGCAAGAAGGCGCGGGCTCGCCGCCGGAACCCCGTGGCCGCAACCGTCGTCAACCCGAGCCGCCGTCGCATCAAGCGGCGTAGGCGTCGGCGCAAGAGCAACCCGAGCCTGGTCAAGGGCATCAAGAGCACCTTCAAGACGAAGACGCTCCTGCCGATCATGATCGGTGGCGGGCTCGGCGTCGTCGGCATCTCCGCTTCCCAGAAGTGGATCGCCCCGCGACTGTCGCCCAAGTGGCAGGCGCTGGCGGAGGCAACCATCGGCATCGCCGGGCTGCCGGTCGTCAACAAGCTCTACAACGGAGCGGGCCCGTACTTCACCGGGTTCATGGTCGGCTCGGCGCTGACCACCGTGATCAAGCCGCTCCTGCCCTGGGGCGACTGGGGCGACGACATCGACGCCATGATCGAGGACGACGACCTCGGCGCCATCGAGCTGATCGGTGGGGTCGAGGACGACTACTCGGGTTTTGGGGAGGCCGAGGCTGATCAAGCGGCTGCTGGTGACAACGGGCTCGAAGGCATCGTGAGCGATGGCGCCGAGTCCCACCTGGTCGACGGTCTCGGCGTGCTCCCGCCCGTGCGCATCCCGCAGGTTCCCATCCGACTGCTGCGCCGCCTGCAGCAGGCCGGGCTCTTGTGGCTGCTGCGTCTCGGAATCCCCCATGCCGAGCTGGTCAAGCTGCTGTCGCTGTCGCTGCCGCACCGTAGAGGCGCCCTGTTGCGCCTCCGCAAGCGTTACGTCGGCATGAGGCGCAAGGCGCACAAGCGCCACGGTCGCCGCTTCAAGCAGCACCCGTACGTCGTGGGTCACCCCCGGCGGCGCCAGCGGGCGCACATCCGTCACCCGATCATGCGCAAGGTCCGCGCGAAGGCCATGGCCCGGCGCAGGTTCGGCGACATCTCCGGTTTCGACGACGAAGGCGACGGCGCCGACGTCGAGCACGACATGATGGCCGCTTCGTAGCGGTCGTTGGGCCAGGCAGGGCAAGCCAGGACGAACCGACAACTTGGGAGCCTGAAACGCTCCCGATGTAGCCATCCGGTTTCGTCTCGGATTGGCGGAGTATCGCAACATGAGCTACGGATACGGAGCCCTGCAGGACCCCGGCGCCCCCGGTGGCGTGGGTGAAATCCCCGCGCGCCTCACGCGCATCTTCTCGAACTACCTCTACAGCACCCACTTCTTCGGTGCCGGTGTCGCCGTCCCCGCGGGACGCTACGCGCTGTTCGTGTCCGCGCTCAACCAGGCCGGTCAGGGCTACGCGGCCCTCTCCGCCCTGGAGACCAATCTCCGATCCGGTGGCAGGGTGCCCGACGGAGAATCCTGGATGCTGTCGCACATGGGCGGATTCATCCGGCCCAACAACAACCTGGACGACATCGCCGCCGCCATCAGCAACACGACCATCGTGTTCTCGAAGCGCACCTACGAGCAGCTGATGGGGCCGTTCTTCTTCTGGCCCGGCGGTACCGGCATCACGGGAGTGGTCGCCACGACCAACCCCGCGACCCAGTTCGCCTACGGGCAGAATGGCATCGCGGCCCCGTCCGCCATGACGAAAATGCCCACTCCGGTCGAGCTGTCCAGCGGGGAGACCTTCACCATCTTCCTGGACGTCATCAACGGGTTCACCCCCACCGCCGACCTCCACATGGGCGTGCGCTTCTACGGACGCTTCGCCGAGGTGGTGCCCAGCTAGTCGGAGTGACCGAAGGGAGTCACCATGTCCCGTACGTTCTCACACGACCCCTTCGGACTGGGCGAAGGCCCCGGGGGCGACCTGCCCCCGGGCGCCTCTCCTGGGGCGTACCCTGTCGAACAGATTCCTGGGGTCATCGACGACCTCAACCGGAATCGCCCCGGCATGGACCCCGCGTGGGAGGCAGCCAAGCGCATCTCGGGTGGTTGGCCGGGGCTGCCCCCGGCGCTTCGCTTCCCCGAGAACAGCGTTCCGGTGTGGCCCCCCCGGGCCATCGTTCCGGACCCTCGCCTGTTTCCGAACCTCACGTGGCGCCTCCGGTGCATCAACATCGAGGCGCCGGTGGACCCCGGCAGCGCCGTGTTCCAGACGCAGCTTCAGTTCTCGGACTACCTGACCGTGATCGCCATCTCGGGTAGCGCCCGGGTCATCGTCGATGAAACGCTGACCTACGGACAGGCTGCCATGGAGCGCATCCGTCTGCAGTTCACCCGCGACACGGGTGATCAACTCTCGACGGGCGGGCTCACGTACATGAACGCCATCGTCGGCGACGGCCGCAACCCGATGCCCCTGGGCACACCGGGTTGGGCGTTCAGCCAGAACCAGAGCCTCGTGATCACTGGTCAGCTGGAGGAAGCTCTCAGCTGGGTGATCTCACTGGCGTTCCACTGCGTCGAGTCCATCCCCAAGACCAACCTGGGTATGAGCCGGACCCCCGGCTACACGCACGATTACGGACGCTAGGATGAACGGACCGTTCAACCCGGTAGGAGGTGCTGTCGAGCACATGCGAGGCGCGGGTTTCCCCGCGACCGAGCGTGTCATGTCCACCTTCCAGACCCTCGACGTCAGCGGTCAATCCGCTTGGCGTCAGCTCCAGGTGAACTGGTCCGCTCAGTGGACGACGGGACTGGTGCTCGCTTGGCCACAGCTCCGCGACGAGCAGGCAGTGGGCACCGTCCCCCGGCGTTTCCCCGGGTGCGTCGTCGAGATGGAGGTACTCGATACCTCGCTGCTCGCCGAAGGCAACGCGCACTTGTGGAAGTGCTACTTGAACATCGAGGTCAGCTCAGGGAAGCACGACCGGATGCGGTCAATGTATCGGCTGATGCCCGAGATCAGCGAGTCACTGATCGAGTCCAACCTGTGCTGGCGATTCACCTTGAACCCCGCGCCCAAGCAGTTCCGTCTGACCTGGACGTTCTCCAGGCCCGACGAGCCCGACAACAAGATGACGCCCATACAGGGAAACATCCGTCCGCTCCACGCAGGGTGGCAGCCATGAGCGAGTCCGGCGCCGAATCGGTGACGTGCAAGGAAGGGTACGCCGACCTCCGTGGAGCCGTTGGGGCCCACAGTGAGTCCCAGGTCATCGACCAGGTGATCGCGGAGGAAGTTTCAGACCTGATCCGTATCGACGTGCGTGGCAAGTCCCACAGCACCGTGTACGTCAACAACAAGGGACTCAACGCCGCTGCCGCCATCCTGACGTGGCAAGTCGGCGGAATCGGATACCCCGAGACCGTGGCGTGCGCGCCCGGGATCACATTCATAGACCGCGAGCGGGTGGCCCACCAGCTGTTCGTCGCGTGTTCTTCCGTCGAAGGGACCACGGTAGACGTCGCAGCCTGTGCGACGATCTGAGGTGAAATCATGAGTCACGCTGCGCTGTTCAACATCCCGACCCCCCAGGGGCTCGCCGAGCGGTACGTCAACAAGCTCCTGCCGGTCACCGTGGGCCCCGCAGGCGTGCTGCCCGTGCCGCACCTTCTGTCCATCTCGGCTGGCAACATCCCGATCACGCCCGTCTGCAACATCGTGGTCAACGTCCACCTCAAGACGAACGCGCACGCGTTCAACCCCATCGAGGTCACAGCGGTCGATGACGTCGCGGTCACCCTGACCAACGCCGATGCCGTCAACCCGATGGACGTCGAAATCTGGGTGGCGCTGCTGCCGCCGTGGCTCGGGCTCGATGGAACCGGCGGGCTCATCCCCAACAACTGGTACACCAACGGCGGGCTCGGGTACGCCCCGGGAGCTGGCGCGTTCGGTCCGGCCGGGTTGTCCGACCAGAACCCCCCCGCCGCTCCCTGGGACGTCCCCGCGCTGGCCGGACACGTCAACAGCGGCGTGGCGGTCAACGTCGGCGACTGGATTCGATACGACGACCCCATCATCAACGCCCTCGGGTTCACCAACGATGGCGCTGGTGGCCAGGACGTCGAGGCCATGGGGGCGACCTGTCACAGCGTTCAGCGTGTCTGGGGCGGGCTCAGTACCCTGCTGTCCGTCGTGGGCCCCATCGGGCCCATCAACGGCGGAGGCCAGGCCGTGGTCCCGCACGGGCTCGAAGTGCTGGGGCTGCCGGTGCTGCCGGACCTCGCCTGGACGGTGCCGGTCGGAGGCAACGGCGTGGGAGTCGCCCTCGTCGGCTCGAACTACCAGACCCTCGCCCTGGCGGACGCCGTGGCGTGTACCTGGGACAACGAGAACGCCCCCGGTGGCTTCAACACGTACTACGCCATGTTCTACCGTCAGTGGAGCGGAGGCCGCGTCCAGTAGGACGAGGAGGACCCCATGAACGTCAAGACCGCCGAGCAGGCCGGTGTCACCACCACCGACGCCAAGACGGGCAAGAAGCCGACCAAGAAGGTTCTTCAGGCCCGCGCCGCGCACCTCAAGTCCATCGAGGGGAAGTCCAAGGGTGCAACCGCGACGGAGACCAAGAAGTAGCCGCTCCCGACATGCGCGCGCGCGAATCGCGCGTACGCGCGTAGGAACGGCGAATCTCGATCGACCCCTGTTCAAGTGGAGTCGCACCGGCCTATACTTGGGCCCGATGCACATTCCCCCTGCCGCTGCCGAACGCTACATGCTGTGGATACTGATCGTGTCCGGGGTGACGTTCGCCAAGGGATTCTGGGGGCAGAAATGAAGACGGGCACCTGGACTGTAGAGGCCCAGATGCCCGTAAACCGTACCGGGATGGTGCTGGATGCGCCCCGGGACTGGATACTAGCGTAGTCGCGTCTCACGCGCTCGTCAAGACTCCAGACCTGTAGGCCCTTTCCAGTCCATCTCGGTCGCACCCGAGAGAGGAAAGGCCATGTCCGACAACCCGATGCCCCCCTGTCCCCTTTTCCGCGCCAAGTGCGTGGAGGCCGCGCTGCAGCTGGTGATGAATGCCGACGTCGCCGAGAAGCAGAAGACGCTCCAGGCCGAGATCACCTCCAAGGTCGAGGCCATGAGCTTCATGATGCCGGACCCGCAGCAGCAGGCCATGCACCGGCAAGCCCAGGCCCAGCAGCTCATCTCCGAGGCGCCGGTCATCTTCCCCGCGCCCTCGGCGGGCACCGTGCGAGCGGCGCTCACGATGCCGTTCATGGAGGAGGCCATGAAGTGTATCGGCGATCAGTGCCCGTGGTGCGAAGGCGTCGAGTTGATCTGGGACAAGGACGCGAACAGCTTCGACACCAAGGTCAAGTGCAACGGAGGAAGCTGTGTCGCAACCGCAGAATAGACACGGTTGGGGCAAGACCCCCACCGCCTGGATGCGCGAGGCCCTGAGCGGCGCTGTGAGGCCCTCCGAGGCCGCGCTGGGCTCAGCCATCGCATTCCACCACGGAACCCTCAGCAGCGGGCAGTTGGCCCAGGTGACGGGCTATTCCGACTCCACCGTGCGATACGCGCTGCTCGGACGGGATGGCAGGCCATCCGGACTGTCCGAGTTCGTCGAGAAGGTCCGAGGCCGGTGGAGGTGGCGCAACGTGCGCCGATTCGCCCGCGTAGGGTGGCAAGACCTCCGCGCCCTGTGCGCGAGGCCGTGCCGCGAGGCCGTGCAGCTGTGGGCCTACGTCGCGCTGTACCTGGAGAGCGCCAAGCCGTTCACCAAGCTGCGCTTCGACCCCTTCGACGTGGCCAAGCGCACCGGACTGACCCCCTACCGTGTTCGACGTGCCCTGTACGGGCTCGATGGGCGTCTCGGCGCCCTCGGAGCCGGGCTCGTGTCCTTCGTCGATGGGTTCTTCCAGCGTAGACACCTCATCCGGCGAGACCGTGGACACGAGCTGGTCCACCGCCCTCGACGAGGTGATCCCACAGTGCGGTTTCGGTCGATCCCACAGTGCGATCCCCCTCGTGCGGGCGCGGTAGTCGATTCCCCGCTCTACCAGGAACACCTCAGAAGACCAGGTGTGTTGTTGGAAGACCTCGCCGCCAGCTGGCGCGAGGCCAACAACCACCAGGGGACGGTGGAGGCTTTTTCGGAGTGGCTCAGGAAGGGGAGGACCGGAGAGCACCGCGGACGGTCGTGGAGCCTGGACGTGCTCCGCCGCATCCTCAGCAAGTCGAGGCCGAAGCCGAAGCCCGCGAGGTCATCCCAGGCCGTCGAGGCAGGGAACCTCGTGTCGCTGCTGAGGCTGCACAAGGCCCCTCGACCTGTGCTCCGCCGGGCCCTCCGACTGTCCAGGAAGGCCCAGAAACAGGGACCGAGAGCGGCGCGAGCCCTCGGAGACCTCCGAACCCTCACCGCGCAGTACGAGAGCAGGGCATGAACGACACGCACCAGGACTTCGACCCCAAGGTACATGCCGAGACCACGGTCGCCGCCGACCTCGTGTTCCACCGATACCCCCTTCCCGAGCCCAGCGAGGAGCACATCGACAAGGCCGTGCTCGTGATGGGCTACGTCGAGACCGGCATCGACGACGACGAGCGCGAACGAGTGCCCTGGGCACGCGTCTACATCTGCTGTGGACGGGACAAGACGGCAATCGAGATCAAGGAGGCCGAGCTGGCGAGCCGTACCTACCGATCTCGAAGGTTCCACTGGTGGGCCACCACCTACAGCGACGGCGAGACTGCGGTCGAGCGAGCCGCGACCACCCCCGGGTTCTTCCACGCGCTGTGGGCCTGGTACCCCAACGCCGTCGCCGACGAGCTTGACCTCGACGTGGAGGACTCATGACCACCACGTACGCTGGCGCCCAGGCCCTGACGATGGACCAGTTCCTCGACGTCTACCGCGAGCTTGACCCCGACCGAGACCGCTTCCTCGCGCTGCTGCTGCTGTGTACAGGAATGCGCATCGGCGAGGCGCTGGCCCTCGACGTCGAGCAGCTGTTCAACGGCGTCGGCGACGTGCGCGACACGTTGCGCCTCCGACGACGACGAACCCACCCCCGAACCCTTCGCCACGCCCTAAGCCGTGGCCGCGACATCCCCATCAACACGACCCTCCGCCGCTCCGCCGTCGAGGTCAGGCCCACTCTCTGGACGTCACCCGGCGCCCTGTTCCGATCGCGCCAGGGTTCGCGCCTGAGCAACCGCCAGGCCCGTCGCATCCTCACCGTCGCGTGTAGAGCCGCTGGGCTCGACCGCGCGAGTAGTCACAGCTTCCGGAGGACCGCCGCCATCATGATGGACGACGGCGGAGTTCCTGTGCGCGTCATCTCGACCATCCTCGGGCACGCCAACGTCGCCGAGACGAACACGTACCTCCAGGGAGTCTCAGACCGGCAGAAAAGGCGAGCTACGGACGCCATCGCCGTACCCTTTACATCCTCAGCGTTCTGGCGGTAGGATGGCATCGGTGTTCTGGTGTAGCCCTGCCGAACCCCGAAACCTGCCCCCCGGTCCGCCGGGGGGGAGGTGGGGTTAGTCCATGACCAAGAGAGCCGACCTGTTCCTGGAGATTCTCGACGCGAGTGCTGACGCGCTCGACGGGGATACCCTCGCGGGACTGCGCAAGCTCGCAGGCATCGGGGCCGGACTGTACCAGACCCACCTCGACGGAAGCGACCACCTCGAACGCATGTTCTACGGACCAGCGAGTTCGCCACGGTCCGAACCGCAGGAGCCCCCTGAGCCCCAATCCTGGGAGCCCAAGAGCACCTGTACCAAATGCGGGTTCAAGGCACAGCTCGGAGCGCCACGCTGCCCGAAGTGTGGAAACGAGTCGTTCTACGAACCCATCCAACCGGGATAGGTCCCGGGAGAGAGGCAAGGCAGGGCTATGGATAGGAAGTACCAGTACCAGGTTCTTCGGCGGATTGAGCCGCCGGGAGCCAAGGAGACCCACGCCAACGTCAAGAAGGTCGAGACCTACGCCGACGCGCGCCAGGAACTACTCAACCTCGCATCGAGAGAGAAGCTCGACACCCTCGACCCTCACAACTTCACCATCTTGAACCTCGGTACCTGGGAGGAGTGCGACCTCCCCACCGTGCCGAAGCCGAAGGAGATCAGCGCATGAGAATGTTCATCTTGACCCACATCCGGGGAACCGCTTTCTGGGCGATGACGCCTGACCAACACGAGTCCATCGTGCAGCCCGTCTGGGAGCGATACCTGCTCGCGCACCCCAGCGCCGACGAGGCGCCCATGATGGCCATCTACTTCGACGGCGAGAGTGTCAACTTCGACGAGAACCCCGACGTGCCCCTGGGCATCGAGATCGACAAGTCCGCTGGACCCGTCGAGCCCGGCGCCGTGGTCAGCGTGCTGGCGTACCAGTGCCGCGACTGCGGGCAATACTGGAACCCCGGCAAGTCGTATTCGCCCAGCGTGACCTCCAGCCAGGACGGCATCGAGGTGAGGGTTTCCCACATCCTCGACGACGGCGAGCCCCAGGGTGCGCAGTGCCCCCACTGCCGCAGCTACAACTCCAGAGCTGCCAAGTCCGAGGCCGTCGAGCCCGAGGAGGCGCAGACGCAGGGATTCGACCTCGACGAGGACATCAGGAACCTCGACGAGCCCGGTACCCACCCCGCCGCAGACGGCCGCATCCTCGTGGAGTTCACCGAGGAGTTCATGAACACGCTGCGCCAGATTGGTCAGAGGCTATGAACGTGCGCAACTGGTTTGCCGTAGAGCGGCCCGTGGTCGGCATCCGGCCCAAGGGAGCCGCCAAGGAGATCACCCTCAACTGCGGACACATCCTGTTCTTCACCGGCCCGATGCTCGCCGTCCTCGACGAGGACCCCGCGCTCGAAGACCGACTCGTCTGTCCGTACTGCAGCAACCAGACCGACCCCAACAAGTAGGCCGAAAGGCCACGAAAGGCAGGGCACCATGGACCTCATCTACAACGACAAGCTCAACGCAATCCTCAAGGCGACCGGCTGGCACAAGGCCAAGCTCGCCCGCTACCTCAACGTCAGCGACTCGTCCGTATCGAGGTGGACGATGGGCACCTCGGGCGTTCGCATCATCAAGCACCGCACCGCCATCGATGGCGCGTACGAGCACTTCGTCGTCAAGGCGCAGCTGGACGCGCCGCTGAAGACGTTCAGGGCCCCCAAGGGTGCCGACAACGGCGAGACGCCCCAGCCGCCGCAGGAGACCGTCAAGACCACCGACCGGACCGAGGAGTGGGCCGAGGCGCACAAGTGGCTCCACGAGGCCGTGATGAAGGCCCTCGACCTGCCCCCGGGCACCTACGCCGATCACTACCTCGTCACCGAGCTGCGCGCCGCGCTCGAACACAAGTCTTCGTCCGCTGAGGAGTCTGACCAGCTGTCCGCCGACCTGGACAAGCTGCGCTTCGACTACGCCAACGATCGCGAGCACTTCGAGCTGGCGTTCGAGGGTATGAAGACCCACGCCGAAAACCTGGAATCCGAGCGCGCGCAGCTGGTCGAGGACTTCGCCGTGCTCAACCAGCGGTACCGCAATCAGGTCGCGAGCTTGGCCTACCTCCAGGAGAAGCTGGAGGAGGTCCAGGGAGCCGAGCAGCTCCAGATGGAGTCAACCGCCGCGCTGTGCCGCCTCGTGGCCCACTACCACGACCAGGGAGCCGAACGATGACCGCCGCCGAATTCCGAGCCCTCATCGAGGCCGGTGCCCCGGGCAAGGACGTACGCGTCAGCGCGAGACTGCGCGAGGACCAGTGGGAGGCGATGGGCAGTTGCGTCGTAGGGCCCACCCTGTTCACCTTCGAGACGTCCGCGGAAACCCTCGACCAGGCCCTCAAACTGCTGCTCGACGCGCCGTGGACGCCCGTGCTGGACGGCGAGCTCGCCCACGCACGAATCATCAGCAGCGACTTTCCCGACCAGCGGGGGCCCATCGTCTCGTTCGAGAACGCCCTCCAGGTGATGGTCGCCGGGTTGGCCATGGGTCAGATAGCGGGCGCGCTTCTTAGGTGCGGAAAGAATCCGCTCCGCGTCCACCAGTACAACAAAAACGGGATGCTCATCCACACCATGGAGCTGGAACTCGCGCGCACCCATCGGCACTACGACACCGACCCCGAGCAGCTGATGAAGGACATGCTGCCGACCCTCGCCGCGCTGGAGGTGGACGACTGCGCCAAGGAAGTCGAGGACGACGCGTAACAACACCTCGACCCCACCATCCGGTTGACCCCTCCCGTCGCCCGCCGTAATCTCAGGCTCATGAGTCGCGCCCGCTTCACCCTCACGGATCGCCGCCTCCAGGTTCTTCGCCTCGTCGAGGCCTTGGGCGAGGTCTCCGACGAGGACTACGAGCATGAGCGA
>Ga0233413_10000414_pt1 | contig 20766 bp, 21 predicted proteins | sample Na_anoxic_6_MG_FD_189019 | JGI IMG/M metagenome (GOLD analysis project Ga0233413, IMG submission 189019) | Seawater microbial communities from Saanich Inlet, British Columbia, Canada - Na_anoxic_6_MG | ecosystem: Environmental > Aquatic > Marine > Inlet | place: Canada: British Columbia...
ATTAAGTTCACCCGTTAGTTCACCTAGTTTAATATTAAACACAGACATATCGAATTCAACATTTGATGGGTCAAAATGGGATATACCAGATTTAACATCAATAACAACTGGATACACAACAGAAAACACAGCGGTTACTGCTTTAGTTGAAGATTGTCCAGGTATTAGTGCTAACACCTCTGGGTTTTTATTTTCTGAAGAAAATGATGGGACAATTGGTGTATATGAATTTACTACATTAACTGGTGGTACAGATACATATGTAAATGTATCAGATAACGTTACATCAGAATGTTGTGAAATCATAAACAGTGGTTTTGAAAGTTACTCAAATATATTTAAACAAGGTGTAAATAACTACCCAACAGTTAGTTGGGACCCAAATAAAGAAAGATGTGTTTATGTTAAATGTGGTGATGATGGGTGTACTAATTTTGATACACTACTAACAACGGAATTAACTGAAATAGACACTGTATTAGAATTTGGTAGTGTATTATCTAACGAGCTTATTGATGTTAAAAGTAGACAAACTATTAGTGGTTACCCAACTCTTAGAATGCTTTATGATAGATATAATTTACATGCACTTGATTATTGTGATGTAGATAGTTCAAGGTTCGATTATTTTGATATGGATAACTTTGGTAAGAGTGTTGGTGACTATTGGATAGGGCTAATAGAACAGGTTGTTCCAGCTACAACAATTTGGGGTTCAACATATACATATAGAAATACCATTTTTGACCAACAAAAATATAAGTATAAACAAAACAACTTGTATTTTTGCGATAACCCAAGCACTAAATTTCCATTTTCGGCTATATCTAAAGATTCTAGTGTTTCGGTTGAGACATTTGATATAACATTAACTGAAATTAACACTGGTAATACCATAACAACAGTTAGTAAAGAATTAACAACAAGGAATTGTGATGGTGTTTGGATTATGCAAAGCACTTGTAACCCAGAATTCTTAGGTACCGTTAGTATTATGGGTAGAACAGGTACAAATAACCCAACAACAATTAATGAAATTCCCACAGAAAGTAGTTAACTTTAAACTTTTAAATATTTATTATTATGCCATTATTAATACAAAACATAAAGACAAATGTTATACAATCAATTAATCAAAATATTAATTTAATTGACTCAGTAGGGGGTGCATTTGGTTATGAGGATTGGTTTAAGATAGGTAGTTTAGAATTTTTTATACAAAACTATAAGAAATACATAGAGAGTGAAAACTTAAATAAAGATAGAGACTTTGGACTTAATTTTAATTCTAATAAAACATTTAAAGAATTGAAAATATCATATTAATGAGATATCAAGATAGAATATATAATTCAAGTGGTAACCTATTAAGGAATAGCACAACCCCATTACCACATACAAGTTCAGATATGTGTGTATTTGAAATACCATTTTTCACAATGAGTGGTGGTAGTAAAGTAGATTGCTCTGAAGTTACTTGTGATATATCTGGTATATCATATAATAATATATTTACAGCCACAACTGAATGTTTTACAACTAATAATTTATCTGGAGATTGTGAGAACACAATATGGGAGACAAGAATATACGAAGATGATTTATTATCGTATAGTGCAACATTCTTCACCTCAACAGGGTCAACAGGTCTAGTCCCAACAATTTCAAATTTTAGTGGGTCGGTTGTCACTGCATTTAATACTTTAGGTTATGATTATAGTTTTAGTGGTACACAATACACACTTAATCAAAAAGGTTTTGATAACCTTAAATTAAATATAACAACATCTGTCGATATTTCAAATTGTGAAACTTGTAACTGTCCATCTGGATATACAGAAACTACGGCATTAGATGAATGTGAAAGATTAACATATACGTCATCAACCGCACAGGGTGTAGTCACTAGTGCCGTTACAGGTGATATCAATTCTGGTTATGATTTTAGAGGTGTTGTATTTTTACCTAATGTTATGGATTATACTTGGCCGTTAGAGTTTAGTGGTAGTCCAAATCAAATTGGTGCATACAGCGGTACAAATTTTGTTGTTGATGCGACATCAACAGTTGTTCCAGCAATAACTGGTGGGCCAGGATTAACCTATTATGATAAACCAGCAATAAATAATTCACTATGGGGTAATGGTATTATAACAAATGGGAGAATGAATAATGCTGGGGTTAAATCATCACCAGTATTACAAAATGAATTTCATGGTTTTAGTGTGTGTGTCGATGCACCATATTCTGGGGTATATTATATTGGTGCTGGTACCGATGATAATTTTAGGCTTTCATTAAATGGTGATATATTATTTGAGCAAACTTCTGCGTTGACTATACGACTACCGTACAGTATATATGGTTTATCTTTAGAGATATTACATTTTTGGGTGTTTAGTATTGAATTAGCCTCTGGTAAAAATGTTTTTGATGTAGAATATAAGGATGGTGGGTCATTGGCAAATTGTACATTTGAAATTTACAGTGGTACAACTATAGAAGCTTTAAGTGCTATGACAACGGAGGCACAATTAAGTGGTGTAACAATGTTCAGTACGTTAAATGAGGTTGGTGAATTATTCCAAATTGGGGAAACAATTGGGTTTAGTTGTCCTACTGGTTATGTACTTGATACTTGTTCTGGTACAACTAGTACCTGTGTAAAGATAGAAAAAACACCAATAATCTGTTCAGCATTTACTGGTACATGTAGTGGAGTAACAGAAGTTATTTGTGATTTAGATTTTAGTGGCGCAACAAGTGGGGATACAAATATCTACCCATTAACTGGTCAAACAAACATAGACCTTGATTTCACATTTACAGCTAATACAAGTAACTTAACTGGTAACACTAAATTTTCTTTTGAAATATATAAATATGATAATGATTTAGCGTTATTTAAACAACCACCACAATACATATCAGATAATTTTAGTTGGTCTGAATTTAGCGGTACAAGTGCGTTAACTACTTCAGTTCCAGTATCATCATTAAATGTAGATGGTGATTATTTAGTGAAGGGGTTTTATACTTATGATGTTTGTACTGAGATTGGTAATTTACTAGGTCAAACAATTACCACATCAAAATATAAAACTGGGGATGCTTATGGTATTTATCAATCGGACAGAGATTTCCATTTCACCGCATTTATTAAAGCGGAGGAACCATCCCTACAACCATCAAATGATGTAATAACAACAGTTAATTCTTTATCCGTTAGTAGTTCAATATTAAATGGTACTGAAGATGTTATAGCTGTTCAAACAACAGAAGGGGAATATAGTGTAGCATTAAATGGGTTAACATTAGCAAAAGACCTAGATTATTCTTTAAGTGCTAATAGTTTAACATCAATAATAAGATTAAGTGGTGCTACATTTTCTGGAGATATTTTAACATATGTATATGTTAGTACCAGTAACAGTGATTCATTTAGGTTAGATACTATTGATATAACATCAACAATAGTCAGTGGAGCAACTGATGGTCAAGGGTCAAATGATGTATATTATAATACAACAGAAAGTAAATATGAAATTTATACATCTATAGCACCAAGTAGTGGTAATGATATTATTGTAACATTAAATGGTGTTACCTTAGCAAATAATATTGATTATTATTTATCAATAAGTAATGATAAGAGAATAATACTGGAGGGTACTGTAATTGTTGGAGATATAATTAATATATATTATATCACAAATACTGATTCTCAAGGTGACATATCAACAACTAGTTTACCAATAAGTTGGTCAATACCAACACCACCACAAAAAGTTAACGGTGAGTTTACGGTTGAGTTTTCAGATACAACTAGTTTTACAAATATAATAACTAGTGCAAAAACTGATTATGTTGTTGGGTTTTCTAATTATTCATTGGTTGTACCATTGGTTGGTGTTGCTGGTGATATTCAATATTATAGAATTAAGAACGAAAAGAAATATATAGATATTTGCAATAATCCAATAGCAACGGTGGCGTATAGTGAAATAATTGACATAACATTACAAACAAATGCGATTAATTCATACTAAATATTTATTTTAGGTATTTATTAATTAAATTAAGAATAAAAGATATTTATAAAATATGAGTTATATAATAAACAATTCAAGTGCTTTTGTTAATATAAAATTAACTGAAACTGGAAGACAAAAATTAGCGCAAGGTAAATTAAATTTTACTTCTTGGGGTATAGGTGATTCTGAAATAAATTACGATAGAGAAGATGTACATGATGATAATCTTACAGATGCATCATTATCTGGCTCAAGTAGGATATTAAGACCACTGGATAGACAACCAGATATAAAGTATTTTATTACTGCAAACAGTAATAATAATGATAATTTAAATACACTTAACAGTTCTCAAATAACCACAATAAAGGCTATTGTGAATAATACTGCTAAAGAAAGAGGATTTTTTAGCGCAGACACAGCACATACTAATTATATAACATATACTGGAGATACCTATATAAAAGCACATGGGTCAATTTCTGGGGCAACAATAACTGGTGGTACATCCTTAGTCATTGGAACGGGGTATACTTATCAAGTTGGTGATTTTTTATTGTTAAAGGTCAACAATGATACAGTTGGAGTGTTAACAGACAATCAGAATACAACACCAATACCACATTTATGGTATAAGATACAATCACAAACAACAACAATTAATTTAAATGATACAGTTGTGTTTGATAGGTCATTACCAAATACAAATTCCACGACAGCAACAACACAATGGTTTATATATACAAGTGATGAAGTGTATGGGGGGTTTGGGTTTGAAGAGACCACACCATATTGGAATACAAACACACTATCATTTGCTGGGTGTTGTGATATATCTTGTGGTGATGTCCCAGTTTGGAATATGAATAATGTTTGGTGTGAGGACTTAGCTGGTATGACTGGTTCAAGTGTTAACAATACCCCAACAACTCCAAATGAAAGTTTTGAGAAATTTGGTTCAAATGATTATTGGGGTCAAAAATACCCATATTTGGAATATGAATGTGTTTCAACATCAACAGGAACCACAGAGATTTGTTCAACACCTGGAGAATCAAGCATAGATACAACTATTAAATCCATATCATTGGTGCACTATACTAATAATACAATATCTAATTATTATGGTGAATTTTTCCATATAGATGGTGATTCAGATAAGATACTAAAGCTACATATACCAGACCTAATGTATCATAGAAGAAACTTTAGTACTGAAAGTGGAACAACAATGGGTATGGATTTTATTGCCAGCGGAACAACAAAATTAATAGGTGATAGTGACATAGAATATGTTGATTTAATAGAAGACCCAACAAAGGTTAGTGATACCCCAAAAGTAGTTGGTAAGGTGTTACCTCAATTAAAAACAGTAGTATTTAGTGATGATGAAATTGTTAGTGCATTATCTTATAAATCCAATAGAAACTGGACATTACCACCATTAGTTTCTAACTTAATTTCATCTGCAAATGGTGTTTCAAGTGGTGTTTTGGCGGTTGGTAAGACAATGTATATGTCGTATACATTTGAAAACTCAACCTCAACAGGTTTAACAACTACACTACCATGTCAATACTATACTAAAATAACCAACAATACTTCAAATACTAAGGATGTTGAGTTTAGACTTAGTGATGTTGACTTACTACCCTATATGAGAAAAGAAGAAAAGGTTGGTTATGATGGTATGGGTTTTTCAGCCAGAGACTTTAAGGTTATATATCAAATAGTTGATGATGTTGATGATAGACCACAAGGAGATTCTTGGAAAGTTCATGATTTCACAACTAGTGGCATAACAAGTAGTGTTGGTGAAACTATTGACCCACTATTATTAGAACGCCAAACACCAACATTAAATGGGTTTTTAATTGATAATACAATATACACTGGAGATACAACATTTACCATTATAGATTCGTTAAGTATGGCAACAAATGCCGATAGTTCAATACTTCAATTTGGTGATGAAAGATTCTTTTATGGTAATCTTGAAACATATATTGGTGCAACAATATTTAAAACAACATTTAGGATAGATATATCAGCGGATGATTTTAAAACAACGGCCAATCCAACGAGGCCGAACAGTGTTCCAAATCAACCAGATATAAGAGTTACTGAAGTTGGGGTTTATGATGATGCTGGTGCTTTAGTTTTGATTGGTAAATTAAGTAAACCAGTTAACTTAGCAGCTGGTAATACTATAACATTTGAGTTAAGTATAGATTTTTAAGATGGGATTTTTAACAAATACAACAACAATAGAATTAATTGCTAAGTTAACCCCACAAGGTAGGGCTAAACTTGTTAGCAATACTAACACACTAATAACTTATTTTAGTCTTGGTGATTCAGATGCTTATTATAGTTCATACACTGGTTTAACTGGTGGGCAAGTACCACAAATTTCTGGTGATAATGCTGGTTTAGATATAAATAATGGTGGGGTTGATTATATAATTAGAAGTACATTAAATCTAAATGCTTCAACAGATAAGAAATCAGTGAACCCAGCATCAATTAGCATAAATACAAAAAATGTTCCTTTAGGGTTTAAAACAATAAATTATAGTGGTGGCACCATTACACAAAATAAAGTTGCATTGGCCGATGTTAATACTGATGGGTTAACTAATCTATTTTATTCATTTGCATTACCAATAACCACTAGTGATTTTAATAACTTTACTGGTACAACAGGTACCTTTACTAAAACAGCATTTAGTGGTCTAGCGCAAAATAACATACTGGTTATCGGTATTAGTGGTAGTACATATGCTGAACTAATTGATGGTAAGTCTATTAATTGTAATATACAAACAACAGCATCAACATATAGTATATACAGCACATATGAAAATAAAGCAACTTCACTCACAGATGAAGATGCATCAATTAAAGATAGTTCAATAAACTTAGCTTATTTTGGACCAAATAGAGCACTATTATTCTCGGATAGTGTATTAAGACCCAATGGTGGTGATGCTGCTAAGAGTTGGGCAACTGGATATGGAACCAATAAACCATTTAGTGTTAATAATAAAGAACTATTTAATACACAGACTAATTCAAATCTTAGCATTACAGCTGACACACCAGTCGGCATAGCTTATTTAGATAAAGGATTCTTAGTTATAACAGAACCAACAATCGTTAATGATTTTGATACAGGATTTTCTGGAGCAACAGGAACATCAATTACCTTTGACCATGATAGGGTTAGTGTTTCACAATCTATAACATGTTTAGCTGATAGAGGTGAGTTTGGGGTTTCAAATAACCCAACCTGGAGCTTGGGTGACACTCCAAGAATAACTGAGATTGGTCTTTTTGATAACACTGGAACATTAATTGCGATTGGTAAGCTAAATAAGACCTACTATAAACCAGTGGATGACTTGGTAGCCTTTGCGATAACAATCGAATACTAGCCTTTACATTTCATTAATATTTATTATTTTTTTAAAAAATATATTAATATGGTAGAGAAAAATAATAATGGTCTTATTTTAGGACTGGATGTGTCAACAAAGACAATTGGCATTGCTTTATTTGATGACTTGGGTGACACTGGTAGGTTAAAATTACTTCACCATGTTACACCAAAAATAAAACCATTACCTAAAAATAAAAGCCAACAATTATTTGATAAGGCGAGAATCTTTGAGGAAGAATTCTTAAAGTTATATGTTGATGTTGGTATAACCAAGGTTGTGATAGAAGAACCCCTATTAAGGTCAAACAATGTTAATACTGTCGGAACACTACTTAGGTTCAACGGGATGATATCAAGGTCTGTTTATGAAATACTTGGTATTGTACCAGAGTTCATATCATCTTATGATTCCAGAAAATATGCATTCCCAGATTTAATGGAAGTTAGAACCCACAATAGAAAAGGTGAGCCTTATTCTGAAAAAGAGATACTAAAAAAGAAACCAACGCTTTTTGGTGGACACAATTTTAATGTTGACAAGAAGGAAGTTATCTTAGGTAAGGTATCTGATTTAGAACCTCAAATAAGTTGGATTTATAATAAGAAAAACTTATTAACCAAGGAAAATTATGATTTGGCTGATGCTTATACATGTTGTTTAGGTTTTATGCGTAAAAATAATTTTTGGCTGTAAAATTTGTTTGGTAGTGTTTTTTTTATTATATTTGTTACATGTCAAATATGATAATGAACATACTAAAACAACTTCTTGGTGATTCTTATGACCACAATGAAGATAGTGGACAAGCATCTTTTGATTGTCCAGCCTGTGCTGAAGACAAGGGGTTATCTTATGGTAAGACAGATGGTAAACATAAGCTTTCGTTAAATTATAAAAAGAATATCTTTAGATGTTGGGTGTGTTGTTTTGAAAACAATATGCATGGTAAGATACCTAAACTAATAAAGAGGTATGGAAATAAGAAAATACTTAAAGAATATCTACTATTACAACCAGATGATTATAAATCTTCCACAGATACAATAAAGGTTGAGGTTAAATTACCAGAAGGTTTTAAAAAGTTAAGTCTATCAAATAAACAACATTTCAAGTTTGACTCCGCATATGATTATATCAAGAAAAGAGGTATAACTGATGAAATGATTGATTATTATAATATTGGTTATACTATTGTTGGTAAGTATCACGATAGGATTATATTACCATCTTATGATGAATTTGGTGACCTTAATTATTTTGTTGCCAGAGCATGGAATAAATGGTTGAAACCTAAATATTTAAATCCCATTGCAGAAAAGCAATCATTAATCTTCAATGAAAATAAAATTAATTGGGATTGTACAATTTATTTGGTGGAAGGTGCTTTTGACCATATTGCCGTACCTAACTCCATACCATTATTAGGTAAGGTTCTAGCAGAAAACTTAAGGTTAACACTATACACGAAAGCTAAGGCTGATATTATTATACTTTTAGATGGTGAAGCATATGATGATGCGTTAAATATATATAGGACATTAAATTTACATAGACTCTATAATAGAGTTAAGATATGTGTTCCAAATTATAAGGAAGACCCATCTTCTGTTTTTGAAAAATTTGGTTACAAGGGTATTGTTAAACTGCTTAAGAAATGTGGTCAAATACCAGAAAGTAAATTATATTGATTCATCATCTTCACTTATCTAATATTGTTTCAATTTATATCAATAATTTTATTAATTTTAAGTGTGTCCATGTTAAACCAACAAGTTGATTCAACATCCCAATATGTAAGATTTTTATTATACAATGCAGATGCACTAACATTTACACCGTCATACTTTTTACTAACAGATTCCCAATCAAGCCATTTTGAAAAAGGGATTTTTGATATATTTGGAAACGTTTCATATGCTTTTTCATAATCTACATCATTTTTTATATATAGGATAGATGCACTAGGTTTTGGTGTTAGGATTAACCCCTTTTTGGGTATATTATCCGAATACATTTTAGACAATTCAAACCAGTCCGAACCATATTTATTATGTGTAGATGTCCAAAATGCACCATATGGTTTATTTTTGAATTTATCATTTTTTATTTTCAACTTACCTTTCGGTAATTTATTTAAATTAAGTATTTCACCACCACTAAGGATGAATAATTGTTGCGTTAAATCATCATCTTCAGTTAATTGATATTCATCATTGATGGCACTACCAACAACATAGCTATACCCTAAATCCTCCCTCAATAACTTTCGTATGAAATCTTTCATAATTTTTTATTTATAAATATCTAAAATTTCATTAAAAAAGTGTATATTTGATACAATAAAATTAATTTATGGATAAGAAAACTATATTATCAGATATTGGTAATGAAATTAGGGGTATAATAGATAAAAAACAAAAAGAATTAAACCTATCTTTTGTTGAAGATACACATACATATTATATTAAAAATAAAGATGGGGTATTAATATCACACTTTCCAAGTGTATCAACAGTTATAACGCAATTCTATAGTGGATTCCCAGAATTAAATAAATCCTATCAAATGGTTCAAGGAAATCTACTTGACCAAGATAGACTCTTAAAAGAGTGGAGAGCATCAGCAGACTATGCAAATAACAAGGGGTCAAGGGTTCATTATTTACTTGAAATGGATTTATTAAAACAATATGGTTCATATAAAGAAGTTAGGAAACCAATATTTAATTGTGATGAAGAACAAGTTAATGATGGGAATAATATGATTGATGCTGGTCATGACTTTATAAGACTTATGCATAGAAGGGGTGCAGTCTTATTAGATACCGAAATAGTATTAGGTAGTTCCGAATTAGAATATACTGGTCAACCAGATAAGGTTTGGCTTATGCACGATAAGAATGATAAAATAGGGTTTATAATTACAGATTGGAAAACGAATAAACCAAAAAACTTTAAGGTACAACACTATACCGAAGAAATGCTACCACCCTTCCAAGAATATATGGATACGGCATTAACACATTACATGATTCAATTACCATTATATGGTAGATTAATACTAGATATGTTAAAGGGTTCAAAATATGAAGATATTGGATTCTTTGGTTGTATTATTGTACACTTAAGCAAGGAAGGTAAGTTCACTGAGTATAGAGTACCAAAAAAATTTATGGATATTGTTTTAACAATGCCTCCATTGCCTAGAATAACTGAAGTTATGGAGTATAAAGAACTTCAAAAAAAACGAGAAGAAAAAAGAAAATTATTATTAAACGAAATGCTAGATAGGAAATGAAAATAAAAAAGGTTATACACATGGCTGATATTCACCTAAGAACGTATAGGATGCATGAAGAGTATGGTGAAGCATTTAAGAAAACCCTAAAGAAAATCAGAACATTGGTTAAGGGTTACCATAGAGAAGAGATTAGAATAGTTATTGCTGGTGATTACGTACATCAAAAGATTACAATTTCTAATGAAATGCTTATGCTTGGTACTTGGTTCTTAAGGAAGTTAGAAAAGATTGCACCAGTAATCATTATTGCTGGTAATCACGATTTATTAGAGAATAATAAAGATAGGGTTGATTCAATTACCCCAATGGTACAATTGCTACCAGGTTTAGATATAAGGTACTATAAGGACAGCAAATGTTTTTTAGATTCAAATATAGTTTGGTGTGTGTATTCAATTTTTGAGAATAATTCAAGGCCAAATATTGAAGAATCAATTCAAGAGCATGGTGACGATAAGACTTATATTGGGTTATACCATGCACCACTAGCTGGGTCAACAACAGATACTGGGTTTAAGTTTGAAAACGCACAATCATTAAGTCATTTTAAGGATTGTAATATTGTCATGTGTGGGGATATACATAAACGCCAAGCTTTATATTATAATGATACCCCTATTGTTATGCCATCATCATTGGTACAACAAAATTTTGGGGAGAAGGTAAAGAAACATGGTTTTTTATTTTGGGACATTGACTCAAGGACTTTTGAAGAGTGTGATATTGACAGTGACTATGGGTTTTATCAATTTACAATAGGTTCTATTGATGATATAGAAAATGATGCTGAAATTTTAACAAATTATGAATGAAATTCCGAAGCAACTTAAAGATGAAATATGGGAATATTGTCGGCTTAACAACATTACAAATGTTGATGAGTTTACCATAACCTTATTACAACAAGGCTTCACAGCTAAAAAGTATGGGGCAACACCATGGAATAAAGAATCTGAAGTTAAGGAAGTGATAAAAGAAGTTATTAAGGAGGTTATTGTTGAGAAAGTTGTTGAGAAGGAAGTTTATATTACGAATGATGAACAAATAAAATTATTAACTGATAAGATAAAGGATTTTGATGAAAAATTATTGGACATTAAATTAAAAAATGAGGGTGTTGTTAATTCAAAGAATGAAGAGATAAAGAAATTAGAAGAAATGGTTGTTAAGTTATCAAAGGAGTTTGAAACCACCAAAGAATCTGATGACATATATGGTGAAAATAAAAAAGGTTTTTTTGGTTCAAATTTAATGGATTTATGGAAAAAGAAAAAATGATAAAAGAAATTAATATGGTTGATATACCTACCAAGGCGAAAATAAAAGTATACTGGTCAGATAAACCAGAAAATTATTCCAGAGAATCAAGAGATAGTGTTAGAAAATACTTCTCTAAGAAATATGGTGTACAGTCTAAAAACATTAATGTTATATATCGACCAGTGAAGGTTGGTAATGATGGTGAAAATATAACCATAGATGGTGCAACAATAGATAATATACTTAATGTGCCATACCAAAGACAACTATTTAAAGAATGGTTTATTAGAGAAGATAAGGATATTGATTTTGATAGAATAATATCTTTAGATAAAAAGGTTAATTCAGAATTGGATATTGATTTTGAGGATAAACAACATAAAAATTATAGACTTAAATCAATAACCCTAAGTAATTTTTTATCCTATGGTGAAGATAATCACTTTCCAGTGGATAAATTTAGTGGGTTTACCGTTGTGAATTCAACCCCAGCCAATCAAGGGGGTAAAACTATTTTAACCATAGACACAATTAAGTTTTTATTTTTTGGTAAAACAACAAAGACCGATAAAAACGAAGAAGTGTTTAATCAATTTTCAGATTCAAATGAGGTGTACGTTAGAGGTGTATTATCCGTTGGACCAGAAGATGATATAACAATAGAAAGATGTTTAACAAGGAAAGCAAAAAGAAATGGTGGGTGGAATGTTACCAATAAGGTTAACTATTATAAAACACTACCAAATGGTGATGAAGAACAATTAAATGATGAGGATGCAAAAAAAACAACACTACTAATTAAAGAAATTGTTGGCTCTGAAAAAGATTTCGATTTAATGGTGTTAGCCACATCAAGGAACCTAGATGATTTAGTTGATTCTACTGGAGGGGAAAGTGGTAAGCTATTGACAAGGTTTATAGGGTTAGAAGTAATAGCAACAAAAGAAAGAATAGCTAGAGATATGTATAATAAGTTTTCAAAATCAATGAAATCTAATATATATAATATCAAAACATTGACAGAAGAAATTGAGATGCACACTAGTAGTGTTGAATCTTTATATGAAATGGAGACAGAAGTGAAGAATAAGTTAAGCCTAGAGAAAAAGGTTAGAAAGAAGCTAACAAATGATAAATATACCCTATTATCAGATAAGGATAAAATTGATTCTGAGATTACAACACTAAATCCATCTAAATTAGAGAAAGAAATTGAAGTAATAATTAAAAATGGTAAGAAGCTTAAAGAAAAGATAAAGACCATAAATGAAGAGATAGATGCAATTGGTGACGTTAATTTTGATGAAGATAAGGATTTTGAATTGACTAAACTAAAGAATACATATGTAACCAAGATAAGTATTAAGGAATCTGAAATAGATAGACTAGAAGGAGCAATCGCAACCCTAATATCAAGTGGTATATGTCAAGCTTGTAATAGGCCATTAGATGACGTTGATAACACCAAGCATATATCTGAACACAAAAAGAGTATAAGTGCTTATAAGGGTGAAATAAATAAGAATAATGGGTTATTGTTAGATGTTGATAAACAATTGAATGAATTGTTATCATCTAAAACTAAAATGAACACTAAAAATAAATTAGAATTAGATAGAGATAGGTTAGAGGTGGAGGCATCAAGCTTAAGGAATGATTATAAATTAAAGAATTCTGATTTAAAAAAATATAAGGATAATTTAAATTCAATTGAAAAAAATAAAGAAATTGATTGTGATATAAGTGCAATAGATACCAAGATAATTATTTGTGAAAAGAATGAGGAAGACTTTAGTGACGAGTTTAGGTCTATTACCATTGATATAGAGTCAAATAAGAAGTCAATTGAAACTAAAACCAAATTAATTAGTATAATAAATAAGGAAAGGGAGATAGAAAAAGTATTTAAGGTTTACATTGAAATGGTTGGCAAGAAGGGTATAACTAAACTTTTATTAAGGTCTGTATTACCAATAATAAATGGTGAGTTACAAAGGTTACTTGAGGATACCACAAATTTTGATGTTGAGGTTTATATTGATGATAAGAATGAGGTTAAGTACCTGTTAGTTAAGGATGGGGTAGAGAAACCACTTAAATCTGGTAGTGGGTTAGAATTAACAGCGGCTAGTATAGCATTAAGATGTGTGTTGGGTAAGTTATCTTCCTTACCAAAACCAAACTTTATTACGTTTGATGAGGTACTTGGTAGGGTGGCCCCAGAAAACATATCAAAGATGAAACCATTATTTGATAAGATTTCAGAAATGTTTGATATTGTGTTTTTCATAACTCAAATTAGTGAGGTTAAGGATTGGTCTGAAAACATAATAACAATAAATAAAGAAAAAAACATATCCAAAATAAGTTTAAAATAATTTTTTTGTTTGGATAAATTTTGGTATATTTGGGATATAACACAAAACAAAAAAAATATAAATATGGAAGTAGTATTCAAAAATTATTGTATGATTATTCTTGGGAATATTGATGGTTGCGAAAATGAAGTTAAACATATATCTGAATCGGTACCCAGTATTGTTAAGATGAAAAATGTTGCCATATGTACATTTATAACAGTTGCTAGGGTTGTTGAGTTAAAGAGTTATTTTAACTCATTTAATAGAAACTTTTTCTTATTTGAATTAAACCCCACCACCTCTTGTTATAATATTAATAACATGGATACATATGCTAGACTTTTTGCTGAGTTTGAAAATCAAGATGATTTACAGATGGAAGAACTTAGCGGTATACTTAATGATGAAATAAATTATAAATGTGGTGAGACTAAAATCAACAAAGATTTTGATGAACCCGAAACCCTTATTGATTATTTTAGAGAATTATCTAAACCAGATAAAGAAGATTTTATAAATGAGATATTAGATAAGGGTGTCAAAAATATGACTGATGATGATAAGAAGATAATGGAAGTTTTTTCAAAAGACAAATAACAAGTAAGTATATATGAATATGAATGAGCAAGTATGTTAAAAAAGAGTGGGACGAAAATGTGGTAAAATATTTTAAAGAAATTGTTAAATATAAATTATTAACCCCAGAAAGAGAACTTGAGTTAGCCATAAGAGTTAGAAATGGTGACGATGATGAGGCTTTCGAAGAATTGGTAACTTCAAACTTAAGATTTGTTATATCAATGGCTAAAGAATATCAAGGCCAAGGGTTATCACTTATTGACCTTATAAATGAAGGTAATTATGGTTTAGTTAAGGCAGTTAGTAGATATGACCACACAAAGGGGTTTCGTTTTATCTCATATGCTGTTTGGTGGATTAAACAATCAATAATACAAAGCCTTAATGATACATCAAGAACAATAAGACTCCCCACCAACATCATCAATAAATTCTTTAGCAACAAAAAAGAATTAGATGAGTTTAAACTCCTAAATAATAGAAATGCATCAGATGGTGAAATAATGGATGCAAATGGTAAGCCCATTGATTTATTATCCCTACCTAAATGCTCATCACTAAATAAGATAATAAATGATAGTGGTGATGAATTAGAAAACCTATTGGAGGACAAGTCAAATAATGATGATGAGTATTATAATATAGACTATAATGTTAAGAGAGAGCTAAATTCATTACTATCCACTCTATCTGTTCGTGAAAGAGAAATAATAGAATTATATTTTGGGATTGGTACAGGAGAAAAGGGTGTTACCCTGGAAGTCATAGGTAATAAGTACGGGTTAACAAAGGAGAGAATAAGACAAATAAAGGAAAGTGCAATTAGAAAGCTTAGATATGATAGTGAAGCATTATTTAGAGTTTTAAATGAATAATGGTATATTTATTTTAAAAACATATCATGAAAAAAATATTACTATATTTAGTCTTACTTGTTGCACTTACAATGGCATCTGTTGTTGCTTATGTGTCTGTTAGTGGACTATTAAGGGTTTTTTCTGGTGCTGGGGTTATTGGTTTAATATTATTCAGTACGATAGAAGTTTGTAAGATTATAGCCACCTCAGCAATACACACATATGGCAAAAAAATTGGTTGGGTCTATAACAGCCTTTTAAGTATAAGTGTATTAATTACAATGGTCATAACATCAATTGGTGTTTATGGGTTTTTGTCTTCCACCTATAAGGATAGTTTTGCTAAGTTTGAAAATGCAGAGCTACAAATAACATTACTTGAAAAAAAGAGGTCTGGTTATCAAGAACAATTAGACTTATTAAATGTTGAAAAACAATCGATAAGTGAAAATATAAATGAATTAAGTGGTGGCCTCTCCAATAATGTTATACAATATAAAGATAAAGAGACTGGTCAAATAATCACAACAACCTCTTCATCAACCAGGAGAGCATTGGAGAGACAATTAAATAATGCCATAGAACGACAAACAGTTATAAATGGTAAGACTGAAACACTAAGTAACAATATATTTAATATTGATAATCAAATACTTGAAACAAAGCTAACCAATGATAGTGCATCCGAACTGGGGCCATTAAAATACTTATCCGATGTGACTGGTAAATCTATGGACGAGGTAATGAAATGGTTAATATTATTATTAATAATAATTGGTGACCCAATGGCTGTGTTAATGGTAATCATTTTCAATAAGATTATTAAGGGTGAGGAAAACGAAACAATTCAACCACAACCCATGATTCAAAAAAAAAATGTTGTTGTTAAAAAAGAAACAAAGCCAGAAACAAGTCCACCTAAAGAGGAGATTAAGAATGAGGTTGAAATAGAAATAATAGAACCACCTAAAGAGGATATAAAACCAGAAAAACCAAAAGAAGAGGATGTGATTAAAAAAAAAACAAAAGAAATAAATAGGGGGTTCTCTGTTAGGGTACCAGTTAGAAAGAAAAAGGATAGCAATACAATTGATAGGATAGGTACAAATAAGGAAATTAGAGATGGTGATTCCAATACTGTTTATTTTAAAAGAAGAAAGAAATGATTGACGATAAATCATATGTGTTGGATGATAGTAAATTCACAAAAAAGATTACACCCAAAACAAGAATTGTTATAGGGAATACATTTTTAACCAAAATGAAACATTTTATTGGTTGGAACAATAGATATAATGGTAAGTATGATAAATGTGCCATGTACACTATAGGGTTAGATGGTAATATATTTCAACACTTTTCTCCGATGTATTTTTCAAATTTTATGGATGATTTAAAGATAAATGAAAGCACCATAACAGTGGTTCTGGAAAATGAAGGTTCGTTAATAAAAGATTTAAATTATAAAAATAAGTTTGTTAACTATGTTTATGATATTTATAATAGAGATGAGTTAGTTTTTGAAAAAAAATGGAGGAATCATGAATATTGGGCACCATATACCATTAAACAAGAAAAGTCATTATCAGCATTAATTAATAAGTTATGTGATGATTTTAATATACCAAAGATGGTTATAGAGCATAACACAAGTTTTGACGATGCAACAGAATTTAATGGTGTATTATATAGAAGTAATTTTGAAAAACATTATACTGATGTTAGCCCAGCTTGGAATTTTGATTCATTTAAAAAGATGGTTGAACAAAATAATTAAATATAAAATAATTTAGAAATGATAAATGAACACGACATAACTAAGAAGATACTTAAATCTATTAGAAATAAGGAACACATTGGAAAGCCTTTATTAAAGGAAGAGACAATAACACATGCACAAGCAATTGGTGATGATGAACCAGATGAGGCTAAAGCAAGGGAAGAGACAAGTGAAGAACCTACTAAAGTCGAAACAGACTATCCAGCAGAATTTAAGGAAGATAGTGAGATATTTATGGACCAAGTGACTCCCAGAGTTAATTTTACCGTATATAATATTTATCCAGACACAAATGAGGTTGAATTTAAAGGTGAATTATATAATGGTCTTAAGTGGGAATTTAAAAAAACTAATAAGTGGGCATATATTAATACAAAAGATTCTAAATCTTTAGAATTAGATGACATTAATGTAGAATTAATTAAGAGTATAAGTACATACTTTCAAAATTGGATGATTAAATGGTCTAAAGAAGATTTAAATCAATATAGGAGTAATGAATAATTTAGATTTTAAAAATATACTATTACTTGTGTTGGTTATTACTTGTGTTGGATTAACACTTGGTATCATATTTAAACCAAATAACACCATAAATTATAATGAAGATGTTATTAGGGTACTTAAGGAAAAAAATAGTAGATTACTTATAAAGAATGATAGTATTAAGGTAAATAATGATAAATTATCATATGATATTGATTCTTTGGGTCAAATAATAGATGATATGAATGAAGATTTAAATGATACAAAAGAAAAGATTAATAAATTAAAAATTAAGAAAGATGAAATATCTAATCATGTTGACACTATTGGTAGTGATGAACTTACAAGGGCATTCACAGAATTTCTCAATAGAAAAGAATAATGTACAAATATATATTGACAAGGGTGATACACTTGTTTTTATGAGATATGAAAGTGCTAAGATTCTTTTAAAGGAAGTTTTAAAATGTGAATATACTGATAGTCTTTTACATACATATGAAGAACGTGATTCAATAAATAATAATATTATTATGTTTCAGAAAGAAACCATTGTTAAGTTATCAAAAAAGGGTGAAAATTATGAAGAAATAATTGCAAACTTAAATTCTGTTTCTACCAATAAGGACCAGGAAATAAGCCTTAAGGATAAGACAATAAAAAAACAAATAAGGAAAATAAAAAGACAAAAAACACTAACCACCGTTGGATTCACATTGGCTGGGGTTGTAACAGTCTTGGCGGCTATATTGGCAATATTATGAAATACTACATAAAAAGATTATTAAGAGAATCTCTTATAAATGAAGAATTAAGTTATGAGGATAAAATAATTAATTTCTTAAAATCTGGAGATGAATCAAATATTGAATTAGCCTATGCGGTTGGAAAGGGGCAAAAGATTAATGTTGATGAATTGGTTAAATCAATATATGGTGAGTTTTTATTAAATAAAGCCAAAGGCAAAACAATAAAAGATAAGTTAATAAATCTAACCAATTTGGATGTGTTGGGTTTACCTAATAACAAACTAACCAACTTAGAAGGTATAGATAAGTTAACCAATTTGGAGAGTTTGGGTTTATCTTATAACAAACTAACCAACTTAGAAGGTATAGATAAGTTAACCAATTTGAAGAGTTTGTATTTATCTTATAACAAACTAACCAACTTACCAAAAGGTATAGATAAGTTAACCAATTTGGAGAGGTTGTCTTTACATAATAACAAACTAACCACATTGCCAAAAGGCATAACCAATCTAACCAATTTGAAGTATTTGTATTTATCTAATAACGAACTAAGCAGCTTAAAAGGTATAGAGAAGTTAACCAATTTGGAGAGGTTGTCTTTACATAATAACCCGATAAGTGATGAAGAAATTGAACGAATACAAAAATTATTACCAGATACAAAAATATATTAAAAATTATTATGGGAAACTTAGAATATTCATTTGATAACATTTTAAAATTATGAAAAGAGAAATAAAAAGATTATTAAGGGAAAATTTTTTAAATGAGGAATTAACAAAAACTGAGGTTAAAGCCATAGTTGATAAACATACAGATTCCAATAAATTTAAATCAAAGATAGAGAAGATTGTTAAGGATAGAATAAAAAATGAAAAAGAATTAGAAGATAAGGTTGTGGAAATAACAAGAAATGTGTTAACCCAACTATATAAAAATCTTTGGGTTAAACGAGCCTTCTGGAGAAATAACCTATCAAACAAAAGTGTATAAAATGAAGAAAATTAAGATAACAAAAGAACAAGCAAAAATGCTCAAAGAAATGAGCAAAACACCACAAACAAGTGTTCTGAAGATAACACAAGAACAATATGATAAAATTGTTCAATCAGAACGAGCAATGATTTCTGAAAAGCCAGTACCACCGTCTATACAAATTGCTACAAATTTTGACAGAATTACCACCAAAGAGACAAAAAAGTTTATGAAAAAATTAGAAGAAACATATAATGACTTTATAAGTGAATTATATTCTCTTAAAGAAGGTGGTGGTGTTTATGAAAATTTAATAAAGTTAATGGAAATAGCTGGAATGGTTGAAAACCGTAGAATTAAGAAAGAAGCATTTTTAAATGACTCAAATGTGGTTAAAGAAGTTATATCACATGCTCTTCAAGAAATATCAAATGGTGCTAGTAATTATCAAGTTATGGAGATGATGGAAGGTAAGTTAGCAGAAGTAACAGCAACAGCTGGTGATGGGGCTGGTCCATTTGTTGGTGTTTCCACATTCAAATCAACTGTTCCAGAAGACTTGGTTATACAAAAAGAAGAAGAAATTGACGAACTTGAAGAAGCCGCAACAGCTGGTTCAGTTGGAGGTAAATATGACACACCAGGTTTTGCGGCAAGTGTGTTTATGGGCACAAAGGGTAAGAAAGGTAAGGCACCAGTAAATAAAGGTATAACACATAAAAAAACAACATATAAGGATGGTGATTTTGTTACGATTAATCAGAAATGTTATAGGTATCCATATTGTAATCAAGGTCCTGGTGCAATAACATTAAGCAAAAGTTCAAAATAATTAATACTTTAATATAAAACTTAATATTTATATTATAGATTGGTTGGTTAATCCCAAGTTTTAAAACTTTATTTACTTAACCATATATTATATTTTTATAAAACAAAC
>Ga0233413_10000418_pt1 | contig 20732 bp, 13 predicted proteins | sample Na_anoxic_6_MG_FD_189019 | JGI IMG/M metagenome (GOLD analysis project Ga0233413, IMG submission 189019) | Seawater microbial communities from Saanich Inlet, British Columbia, Canada - Na_anoxic_6_MG | ecosystem: Environmental > Aquatic > Marine > Inlet | place: Canada: British Columbia...
CCTTCTTTCTTTATTCATGCTTCTTTGAATCTGGATCCTATGGAATGAGGGTCAAGATTCAAAGAAGCATGAATAAAGAAAGAAGGCACCCGACATCCCAAGCACTACCAGTTGATTGGTATGCCGATGAGGGCTTGCATGAAACCATAACGATGTACAGCAAACCGTCCTCTTTTGGCCCCCCGGTAATGGGATCGGAGATCATTTATGACTCTGGGAGCTATAATTCTTCGAGAGACCGCCAGCAAAATTCAGATAGTTTGTTCGGAAGAAACCCTTCGTTTACTCCCCCCTATTACGATGGAGAGTCCTGGATTGACATAGTGTACTCATCAGACTCCGACAAAGTTCTGACTTTGGAAGAATTTTTTATGTCAGCCAGCACCAAATCTCAAAGAATCTCAGTTAATGAAAGTGTGTGGCCAAACAACCCATCACTCAGCTTCGCCTCCGACGTATTTCCCATGAACAAAGCTAATGCAGATACTTATGCCATGCAGTTGGATTCATCGATCAATCTATTTGGAAAGAAATTTGACAGAGCAGCAACTTCGGATATTGGCTCCTCTGCTAGGTGGGTTATTGAACCAAAAATGGAAACTCCGGTATTAAATTTTGGAGATAAAACAAAGCGCCCACTAACATTTGAGAATATAACGTTGCCAACCGGCGGAGACCCCAGTGACAACGGAGATCGTTTGGACGGATATTTTGGAAAAACTGCAACACCGATCGGAATGTGGCATCAGTTTGGTTTAATCCCGGAAAAAGATGAAGGAATACATCTGAGTATTGAAGATATCCCGGTTGATTTTCTCAATAAGTCATCTTTAGGTTCTTTTTACGTCGGAGGTCCGAATATGGGATCATTGATTGATTTAGTCGGATTTAAGAAAGGAGACTCCAGAAAAATCGGTAGATTGGCTGAATCAAAAGTGATTCACGAAGCCGTCGTCGCTGTTCCCTATATTATTGAAGACGGACAGAGAAAATTCTTTAAAGTTTGCGGGAATCTAATCAAGAACGCCCGCTCAGTTCTGGGCGATGGCACTGAGGCTGTATCAGAAGAGCGACCAGGAGACTCTATCATCGACATGGTATCGAAAATGAAAAAATATATATTACCTCCTCGTATGGATTTTGTAGCAAACGACAACGTTGATCCTTTCGCGATATACATATTTGAATTTTCACACACTTTTGATCAGAATGACTTATCTTATATTTGGCAAAACACGATGCCTACAACCGGAACTTCCTTTGAGGAGGCTACAGCCGAACTTTCTCACAAGATAATCAGCAAAGAATTACTAGAAACATTCAAAGATAAAGTAAAGTGGTTAGTATTTAAAGCAAAGCAGAGAGGTAATAACAACTACTTCAGCCTTATAAGCGGAGAGTCAGAGCAGGGTAGTGAACAATACAAATATAGTTATAACTGGCCATATGATTACTTTTCTATGGTAGAATTCGTAAAAATAGAATCAGAAATAGAATATTCAACCGAACAGGCTATCGACATTAATGATTCTTTCGCAGAAATCAACGAAGCGCTCCAAAAAGGAGTTAGATCTACCAAGGAACTGGTACCATCACAAGAAAAAGATAGAGCATATACCTCTGAGTTGACGATGGAAGAGGCAAAGGCCGAAAAGAGAGAGAAAAGAAAAGAAAATAGAGAGAAAAGAAAGATACGCGGCGCCTTTAAGGCTAAGGACAAATAGGAATGGAGTTTTTTGACGATAAAGAAGAGGTATTGGACATCCAATTGACCCAATTTGGGAAGCATTTACTATCCCTTGGTAAGTGGAAGCCTGTTTATTACGCCTTTTTCGACGATAATATCTTGTATGATGGTCAATATGCTGACTTGACAGAGGAGCAGAGCGATATCGAGGGCAGAATACAAGATAGCACTCCACAGATGCACACTCAGCATGTTTTTTCCGGCCGTGAAACGGATTTTTTAAGAATTTTGGAAGCAAAAGAAGACAAAAATCTAAGAGAAGAAGATGTCGTGAGAATCCAATCGACACCAGAGAGAGATTATTCCCTCGTGTCTCCTCTCGGAGATTCAGAACTTGGAATCGAAAACGCTCCAAGGTGGTCTGTAAAATCTTTATCTGGGCAAATACAGAGTTCTTCGGAATTTCTAACGGGATCATTCCAAAACCTAAAGATTCCTCAAATAAATATGCAAATTTCATACCGCGCCCTCCCCAGATCCACTAGAGATTTCCCAGAAGGGGTTGAATCCTTTGGTCAGATCGAAGCAGAAGAGCTTAACTTGGGGGTTTTTTCTGACGGAACCTTCTTGGATATAATCAGTGACTCACTTTTGTTGGATATTTCCGAACTTAATACCGAATTTGATGTTGAGAACTTCGAGATCGAGGTGTTCAAAGTGGAAAATAGCAAGCTACCAGGAACTAATAATCCAAATATAAGCACTCTAAATCAGCTTTTCTTCGAGAAAAGAGAAGAACAGGTGCAAAACAATATTTTAATTTCAGATCGCCCAGATGATAAACTGATACCTACTGATCCAACATATGTGGAATACTACTTTGATGTGTTTTTAGATAACGAAATTGATGAAAACACAATTTGTGCTGCAATAAGCAATTTAAAATCAAATGGCATCTATGTCGACACCGATTTTGAGTGTCCTGAATCGCCATTTGTGGCCACCGCGATTAATCCTTATCTTGACCAGACAGATGCGACACTGGTTGTATGTAATGACGATGATATTGACAGCCCTCCCCGCGCCTCGATCGTTCAATCCGGAGTATTCTCGACCGTACCAATTAAAGAATCCGATAATAGCGAGGGCGAAAATGACTAAAGACTATTTATACAATAAGGCGATGATAAATGGCTATTAATGTTAATACAAAAGATCTTTCTGGTAACATCCTTCCTACTGTTTATATATCGGAGATTGCTGTACGCACGGCAAAGATATCCAAGTTTAAACCTCAAGAAATTGCTTCCGGCAACTTAAGATCCTCCGAAAAGACCAGCGTATCAAAAAAATCTATTCCTGGGAAACTTTTATCCACTGCAAATGTTAAGGTGACTGATACTCCTAGTTCAAAATCTAGGCGCACATTCGATGGAAAGAGGAATACTTTGTCTGGATTGAGTGTGACGCTTTCTTTATCTATAAAGGATGTTGTCGAAAAAGATCAAGTTAGTACATGGCTCTTTAATAGTGATTTCACCAAATTCTTAAATATAAAAATAATACAAAGTACAGACCCCAGGCTAACAAAGAAGCTAGCCAAGGGAAATCTTAAGATTCTGAAAGACAGAAAGTTCAAAAGATATTATAAAGAAAAGATTTTATCAGTCCAGAAGGATAACTTAGAGAAAACCAGTAATAAAACGGCGGATTTTGATCTAAAAGACTTTTCCAGTATCGTAACTGAGACCGGAGAGAGGGTATATGAGATCCCCTATGAAACCGAATTCACAATAAAGACGGCCAAGCCAAAGCATTTGGCATATTTCGCGTTCGTCTATGTTGACACGCGCCAGATGGCGAGATTTTATGGAATGGACTCAATCGGGATAAAATCGAAGCCCATAAGAGGCCTCATGTCCGCAGAAGGAGTTATAAATAGGGGAGAGGTAAATACGAATACTTTTGTATTTTATTTGACAGAAACAAATCAAATCTGGGCCGGCCCAAAGCACAAAAGTGGTGGCAAATGGATGACTGGCAAGAGAGGCGATCCTCTCACCAAAGAACTGAGAAAAGAAGAAGTGACAAACAAAAAGATAAATGATTATAGAGAAGTCAATGAGCTACAAAAAAATGATTTGATATTGAAAGCTGCTCTGAGGCAGGTCCAGAGGCTACAAAAAACTCAGTTAAACCGTGATCGGGTCTCCTACGATGCTCCTGATTCATATATCTCAGCAGGGATAGTTTCTCCAAAACCAAGCGGAGAGGTTAATTTATTGTTTCATGTAGATATAAGAAAGCTAGTCAGAACTCAAAGCGCCTTTGGGAATATATTTGATCTAACTTCAAACAAAAGGGCGAAGGAAGAAATATATTTGTTATCAAATATCAAGACGATGAAGATCCTGCGCCGCCGCGTTAAAAATGTCGAAGCGATTAATAGGCTCGGAACCACGGTATACTCAAATATCTTCGATTCATCTAGGGAGATAATAAAAACCATAGTATATTCCGCTGATGAAGAGGGCGCACTAAAGAAGCGGCAAAGTGATCACGGTGGAATTCGTGAAATAGGAAATGTAGCGTTCTCTTCTGGCGTTCGAACCTTTACTGTAACTGATGACAGCATTTCTGATGTGACCGATGGAACATATCAATACGGCGTTTATATGGAGGTTGAAGATGGGACTGTTAAATTCTTAAATAAGCAGTTATCTAGAATGATTTCTGCCAACGATAGGCTGCGATTATATTATACTGACGCTTTAAATCCGAGATATTTAAAAGAAGACGGGAAGTTCAAGGATATATTTGCAAAAAGATACAAGAACTTGGCCAGATCATCGAACCAGATCGTTCCATGGGTTAGGGCAATCGCGACGTTCATCGATGTATATTCCTCCATCACAAACTTAAAACAATCCCCAAAAAAGCTAGCCAAAAAACTCAATTCGATGACGAACGCGGAGACTGGCAGTGCCACTGGGATATCAGCCCTGATAGCCTTGATGGATGAGGTAACTAATAAACTGGATGCAACTCTGGGAACAAAAAAGAGCCCAAGACAGTCGTCCTATCTAACATCAAAGAAGCAGGGCTCGCAACAATACAAAGTCTCGGTCATGACAATCGATAAATACTTCAGAGATCTTCATGATAGTGATATGATAAAGAATGTGGGCTTGGATTTTGTCGGACGCCCCGGTATCGAGGATGTAGGAGTGAAAGCTCTTCTGGTAGATGATTTTTTTGGAAGAATCAAAGAGGAAAACTCGATATACTGGAAAGAAAGCGACATTTCCACGGTTGGAAACAAGCTATCTTTAGAATTCCAGGATACTGTAAAGGTACCCAGCGATAAAAGGGAGTTGTTTAACTTATCAGAGACGGAGATGACCTTTCTCACCCCTTCTACGATCAGGGGTGGCAGTTATGCTATCGATCGCCTGAATGTCGGAAAATCAAATTGGGATTCTAGAAAGTATAGTGCTATGGCAAGCAACTTAGTAGCCACAAAGAGTGGAAACTTTATCAATAAAAATCAGAAAATTAACCCGACAAAGTTGGAAACCGAGAAAAACATAAAAGATTCTCCAAATAATGGTTTAAGGAGTCAAGTTCAGAACAATTCTATGTCCAGTATCCTGGCACAGATGGGGGTGACGATTGTAGACCCTTCAGAGGTCGACCGCCGCAAGACCCCACCAGTATCTATTCCAGTATCGGTACCGCCTCCGGGCGGAAAGCCCCCGACTTCTCTAGCCGGCGCCCAGAATAAGGGCGCCTCTCTGGACTTTACCGTGAATACTAAGCCAGTTGGCCAGTCCGCACTTCAGTCTTTGACTGATTGTGATGGCAATCCAATACCATCAAACGCTATTTTCGATGATAGTGACCCCGCTGTGTATGTTACGAGCGAGGATGCTGATGTCGAAGTGGAGAGAATTGCGAGAAGAAAAAGAAAAGATAATAAAAAGATTCTTGATGAGACGAAGGCGGCTCTAGGGAATGTTTTTGCGAACAGAGCCGCCGCCACAGGCGCTATAAATCGACAGAGGTCACAAAGAAAATCTTTACAACGAAAAAAGAGAGTAAAAACCTCATCTGTTTCTGATTATGAACTGGGTGGAATTAGGAATTTGGTTGACAATATCAGAAAATCTCCATTAAAGAAGGGTGATTTTGAGAAGATTCCAAACCAAATAAGATCCCTAATGTTTTCGGAAAGCGATCAAGTAAACAATAATTTTCTAGATATGGAACAAGATCCAATGAGAAGCCCAGAAACATCTCAGATGATGAGGTATAACTTCGATACTTTTGGAAAAATAGAAGCATTCATAGGATTCACTAAGGACTCTGAAGGTAATAACATTATTAATAAGCCAAAATTCGTCCCCCTGAAAAAGCGCCTTCTAGATCGCGCAAAATCGGGCGTTATTCTGTGCAGAATACAAAATTATGAGAATAAACAACTCAAGATAGGCCAAAATAGCGCCTTGAACATGAGGATTTATGATAACTGCTTCTTGATGTCGACCAAACAACTCTCATTGTTGCTCGTAAAGAAGAGAAAAATAGAAACAAAGATAAAAATAGCAAGAAAAAGAGAAGAGATCGATGCCGCCAAGAGAAAAGCGGCACTCGCAGCCTCTATGGCCGCGTCAAACAAACAAGAAATAAAAGAAACATCATTTATAGATGATGAAATCGAGATAGTTTTGGTTGAGGAAGTCAAAAAAGGTGGCGAAACGGTCGCCGAATTCGAGATTGACGCTGCTACTGCTTCCGGTGTCCTAAGAGATAAAGAAAAAAAGAAGAAAAGAGTGAAAAAAATATCAAAAGGCGATGGATCAGTTACAATTGAGGTTGAAGCGGACATTGTCGAGGCAGATATTGAAAATCTAGTTGACTCCATCTCTGATCCGGACCTGGTTGATACAGTTCGTGGAGATTTTTCCGATTCTGGGTCCTCAAAGGAAGATAGTCAGCAAAACTCACTCGGTAATCTATTTTCTTCCAACAAAGAAGAAAAAGAAGAGGAAAAAGATACATTAACTTTGGGCGATATCGCAGGCCCCTCAATCGAGGAACAGATCTTACAAGATTTGGATAAATCCGAACTACTACCAAGCATTGGTGACTATTCTGAATCAATAGTCGTAGAAGAGGAAGAAGCCGAAGAGCCGTTCTCTTTTGGTTTTTTAAAATAAGCAGACATCTCTGAGGAAATAAATAATATGTCAAATTCCAAGAAAAATATATACATACTCACCGCAAATCAAGCCTCCTCAAGGGATAAATTTAGGGAAGCCACGGGGAATTACTGGACAGTAATAGGAGAAGTTCCAGAATATGGAGATATGACATCGAGGATTGCCAAAATAGGCCCCGATCGTATAAGAGAGAAAAACAAGCCCAATACTGTGAAGAAAGACAAACTTTTAAGGATCATTCCAAGGAATCAGTATGTTGAGAAAACAAAAAATGCACCATTTTATGAAATAATCCATGAATTTGAGATATATTCTGATAAAGACATTTATGGGAATATCGATTCGTGGTCCCAATTCGTTAAAGACAACGTGAAGGTTGGAAAAAGATTCCAAGATTATTCAATCGAGATACATAATCCACTATCCGAGAACGAATTAGAGGGACAGAACTATAGCCCCTCTGCTATATTCGAAAAAGTCAATTTTGATTACAACTATTATTCAGATATATACGAAGTCACCACAAACAATGCCAGATCTAAAGAAAATATCTTACCAAACCTGTATTTCTTTGCAGAAAGTCAAGATAACGAAGAAATGAACGAGGCTTTCGAAGCAATCACTGCTGGTGGCGCTCTTTCCGAGAATGATATCAAGGGTTTACGCCAATCAAGGCTCGAATTCGCAAAACCATCATTTTTTGACGATTTCGGAAAAGCACAACGAGGAATTCCATCTAGCAAAAAGAAGAAGATGACAGAGAAGGCATCTAATATTATTTTCGAAACCAAAAGTGAAGAATTGCTCAAAAAGGCAGAGAGTATGTATTCTCTTTTCCCCATGGGTGTTGATATCCAGTTTATGTCGGATTTTATGAATGAGTTCACAGAGATTTTAGAGGATTCTAAACTGAGTACGTCGCTTTTGAGATATCTTTCAGAAATACCAAAGGAGCCATCCACTCCAGAATCAAAAAGGTTCTCGATTAAAAACTTGAGAATGAAGAGGTATTTCGAAAAAATAGGAAACCCACAGAACAGGAACCCTAAAGTTGAGATGGACTTCGAAAACATAACGGCGAAGGCGATCGATTTATTTTCTTGGTGGCAGAAAGTCTCCAAAGGAATAAAAACGAAGAAAGGGAAGACAACGGTCCTTGGGGATAAAGAGAAGGAGGGGATGTCAAAATTCGAGAGATTTTTATATTTGATGATCTTTTCTGGAAAACTCCAAACCATGATAAAGAAACACCAGAGAACTTATTTGGATATATCGGATGGCGATCTTTCATATTCTGAGACATTTTGTTATAAAATAGAAAAATCACTAGAAAACGGCGCCCCCATACAAACTGTATGGCTCCCAAATACGAACGAGATAGATCTCATAAGATATATTGACACACAAGTGAAATATAACAAGACATATAAATATAAGGTCACTGCTTATCAGATCGTAATGGGATCGGAGTATGAATACAACAATCTACAATTTCCAGAAGAGTACAATGTCACTCCAAAGCGGAAAAAGAGGACAAAGCAGATTTCAAAGCCAGATGGGTCTGTGACTCTCGAAGTAGAGGCAGACATCACGCCTGCCGAAATAGAGATACCCTCCAATCTTCTATCTGGAGATCCTCAATCATCGTCACCCCTGGCGGCAAACACAAAACAGGTGAATCTGTCAAAAATCCCAGCACCTGGGGCCCAGAGCGTCCTCATAGACACCGGCGATTCAGACTTTGCTCAAAGAAAGTTCGAAGTCATGGTACCGTCACCAGATGATACAGAAGTTTTTGGATTGAGTGATAAAAATAAATTTAATACAAAATATGCTAATAAACTATTCGTTCTGGCTGAAAAGAGGGAGAAAGTCAATGATGATAAATACTTTAGAGCGACCATGGAAGTCCACGTCCGCCCGTCAATCAAGATAGTAGAACTTCCGTTTTTCGAGATCACTGGCAGAGTAATAGATGACCCTCCAGTACCTCCTCATGTGAATATTATTCCTTATCGTGGAATAAACAACAAGCTTTTGATAAATTTAAGTTCCAATGTTGGGAGGTATGATCTGCCTCCAATATCATTTACTGGCGCAGAGCGTGAAATAGTAAGCGAGATTCGAGCAGCAAAGAGGCTCCCACCAGATAGTAATATAACATATAGCACAGATGATCCGGTTTCCTCATTCGAAGTATACCGGCTGTCGACACCGCCACAAACAATAGAAGACTTCGCTGGAAACCTCAGATCGGTATTAGAGACTGACATAGACGCGGCAACTGCACAAAAAGCATCCTCCGCATCAATTAAAGACTCTTTAACTCCGAACATGGATTATTATTACACTTTTAGATCAATCGACATACATGGAAAAAAATCAAATCCAACAGAAGTATTTAGAGTTAAGATCATCGATAACGATGGTGCGGTGTATTCTATCATTGAGCATTATCAGATGAAAAAAAATAAACCACAAAAGCCAACAAAAAGAGGTAAAAAACTACTTAATATTGTTCCAAGATTTACTCAAACGTTAATTAACGAGAATAAGTCTAAAATGGGAGATGGATCTAGCGCATTTAACGTGAAAAACGTAGTTTTGGGTCAGGAAGACCAGCCTTTATTTGGCGAAGGATTTAAAGTTAGACTCACTTCTATGAAGACAGGAAAGAAGATAGATATCAATATTAATTTTGATGTGGAGCTTGAGCAAAGACAAAAATAAAATAATTCTACAACTAGTTAAATTAAATACTAATTATAGAGTAAGGAAGGAAAAGAATGGCTTTTTTAGATAACAGTGGAGACATAATCCTAGATGCGGTTTTAACCGACACAGGTCGCGCGCGCCTAGCAAAAGGCGACGGTACCTTTAAGATTGCGAAGTTTGCCTTCGGAGACGATGAGATAAACTATAACAATTATGACAAAAATAATCCCAGTGGATCAGCTTATTATGATTTGCAAATATTGCAGACGCCCGTATTGGAGGCTTTTACCAACAATACAGCTATGCTAAACTCAAAATTAATATCTATCCCTAGAACAAATCTCATTTATTTGCCAGATATAATCTTGAATGAGGTATATGGCGGCGGAGGATCTTCTACGGCCTCTCCCACCGCCATGAATGAAGATGCGAATGCATTTTACGTCGCCGTCGACGACGAAACTTTGACCGAACTGGCCTCTGTTTCTGGAGTAGTAAACGGTGTTGATGGCTCTGGTGGGACCTATGTCCGCACAGATCAGGGATTGGACACAGATGAAGTGTCTCCCAAGAGAGAACTGGACGCGGACTTAGTCGAGACTCAGTATCTGATCGAAATGGATACTCGCTTGGGGGAAATTCTATCTATAGACGGAAATACTCTGGCATCTATCTCATTCATCGACGATGATCAAATCGCAAGCTATTACTTGTCTCTCGGTACCGACTTGAAATTTGTTGGAGAAATAACGAACGACAAGCCGATTAGCGATGGCGCCCCTGGGCAAGTCATTCGCGGACCCCGAGGCACAAAGATGGAATTTAAAATCCAAGCAAGCCTAGATTTGAACACTAGCACCTTCTTATTCACCCAGTTAGGTTCTACTGTTTCGATAGATACAGGTGGTGCCTCTCCGGTGAGCTTCAACTATATTGACTCGAATATTCGCGTGACTGGTGTTACGACAGGAAACCGGATCGACATCCCAGTCAGATTCGTGAAATTAGCATAAGGAAAATAAAATGGCAACAGTATTTAAAAATTTATTAAGCAACGACGTGGCGACCACGAGAACGCTCCTGAACGAGGCGATTCCGATTACTGGTTCCATTGTGTCTGGAACATATATGGACGCAAATATTAAAAATTATGCACACGAAATGTTCCAAAGTGTTTATGACTATCCTTATTTGTCTTCCTCAGCAAATCACATCTTCGACATTTCCTATGGATATACGACAGGCTCCTCTTCTGATGTTCAGCATGAAAAGAAGATGAATATCTACAATCAGATGGCGCAAGTTTTGGTTGGATATAGTCCAGCCGGAAATATCAGAAAATTTGATCAAGATGGCAGTTTTACTGGCGGAACCAAACATAAGGATTGTGTATTTATCAACTATTCGAGATTGCTTGTCAAAGACGAGATCAAGAAAGGATCCTACACACTAACTGTTAATAGTGGATCATCACAGATCACCCTAGCTGATCATGGTGCCCAGAATGATTACAGAGTTAACTCTCCCACAGGAGAGTATGGAATCCTGTATACATCTTCGTTAGCATCGCCAGGTACCGGAGTCGGCCTTGTTTATTATCAGGCTGGTGTGGCTGTCATCACGGCATCGTCCGATATCTTCGAAAGCGGATCTAGCTATGCTGCGACTTTCAATATTACCGGCGCCGCAGACGATGTCAGAAGGGTTTGGGAAAATAATGAGTTGAATAATACTACAGAATTGAACTCAACAATCTACTTTTGTAGAGCCAACAACAACGAGTTTAACTACTCTTCCAACCAGACATATTTGCAAGATAGTAAAATTGTGACGAAGAACGTATCTTCAGACCCATCTGTTGCTTATATTACTACGGTTGGCCTTTATTCCGCAGACAATGAGCTTCTAGCAGTTGCGAAATTGAGTGAACCACTCAGAAAGGATCAAACTAACGAGCTTACGCTGCGAGTTCGCTTAGATTACTAGAAAAATGATATGGCATTCAAGAAATTTAATGAAAATGATGTTTTCTATAACAGGATAAAAACATATCCAGATAATCATTTTGCCATATATGATGGGAAAGTCTATCGCCAGAGGGAGACAGAGATCTCTGGAGCCTTTGTGTCTAGTACACCGAACACTCCAACCGGCTTTGTTTCTCTATACGAGATGAATGTCGACAGGGCCGCTGATAGCACCGGGTTGATTTATCCGTTTGTTGTAAAGAATGGGACTTTGTCCAATTTTAATACAATATCGACCTCTGAATTTGGCTCCTTTTCTTATGGCGACACGATCAGTGGTTCATACCCCCTTACTGCTTCAATAAGCAGAGAATACTTTCAGCTTGGACAGTCCCGGCGCCACGTTGATGCTTTGTACAACACTTTAAATTATTACAATTATGTGAGCAAGCACTATGCGTTTAGCTCCAGCTTGGGAAACAAAGCTACCCAAGAACTGAATTTGATTTCTATTCCTTCGATATTCTACGGATCTTCGATAAAGAAAGGATCAGTCGACCTAAAATATTATATTTCGGGATCTCTTATAGGTCAGGCAAGGGATATAAATAAAAATGGCGAGTTGATTCAGGTTGGGCCATCCGGAAGTGTTGGCTCTGGGTCTGTTGCTGGTGTTGTTCTATATACGGAGGGTTTCCTGGTCCTAACCGGCAGTTGGGATCTAGACCCCACCCCCAGGAGGTACCTCGGTGATCCAACAAATTTATCTTCCTCCTCTTGGCTTTTTTATGGGGTCGGAACCAACGATAGTATTGGATCTGGCTGGATTCCGTTTGTCAATTATGAAATGGATTTTCAAGGAACAAACTATGTCCCAACGATTACTATGCTCGCTCACGCCCCAAAGGGCACCATGAACCACTCAAACAACCCGACTTACGTGAGGTATGGACAATCGCAAACTAATAACTCTTCCTCTAACTGGTTTATTGAGCCAGAATTGGCGATAAAGAATACTACAGAGTCTCCGTATACGAATACAGAAGCACCATTTGAAAAAACGACTTACATTTCAAAAGTAGGCATATACGATGAAAACAGAAACCTCATTGGGATAGCTACCGTTTCAAAACCAGTGAAAAAAACAGAAAATAGGGATTACACCTTCAAACTAAAAATGGATTTTTAATGATCTTAGGTCTTGATATCAGTACAAGTATCACGGGTATATGTGTGCTTGATGAAAATCGCGAAATAGTATTTAATGATTATGTTGATACTAGAAAACTTAAATGCTTTTTTGACAAAACTGAGAAAGTAAGGGATACACTTAGGGAACTATCAAAAGTGTATCCGATAGAACACATCTACGTGGAGCAATCACTCCAGTCTTTCCGTAGCGGATTTTCTTCTGCTAAGACTTTGTCCACCCTGTCTCGCTTCAACGGCGTAGTATCCTGGCTATGTTATGAAATTTGGAAAGTAAAGCCAGAATATGTAGCAGCCATTTCTGCAAGAAAGCTCTGTGGGATAAAGATTCCCAGGGGCGAGAAAGCAAAGGAGGTTGTTATTAAATATCTCCTTGACAACGAAGCATCTTTTGTGGTAGAATATACAAGACATGGGAACGTTAAGCAGCACTATTATGATATGGCAGATTCGATTGTCATAGCGAGAGCGGCTTCAAAAATAATGCTTGACAAATAGTTCATCCAATGTTATACTATAAACATGCAAGAAAAGTTATCGATAATAATAGACATACTCGGCACATTTCAGAGATCAAGTAGCGAATACTTATTTAAATGCCCGTACTGCAAAGATAATAAACACAAATTCTCAGTCAATATAGAGAAGAATGTCTATAAATGTTGGCTTTGTGACGCCCGCGGCCGAAATCTTGGCCGGCTAGTAAAGAGATTCGGCACCTTTGCCGCAGAGGAGACATGGAAGGAGATTTCGGGAGACCGCCTTGATCTGAACGAATTCGATAACATGTTCGATGACCCCGCCAAAGAGATCCCGCAGGAAAAGATAATAGAAATGCCAGAATCTTTTAAGACGCTGACTTCGGATAGCCTGGATAGAACAGCGATAAAGGCCATGAACTACCTATTGTCCCGCGGCGTAAATCGATCAGATATACTGAGATGGAAGATCGGGTACTGCACGAAAGGAAAATATAAAAACAGAATTGTTATACCGTCATTTAATGCCTCTGGCGACCTCAACTACTTTATTGCACGCTCCTATGTGGACGGTTACATCAGATATATGAATCCTCCAGCCCCGAAGGATATTATTTTTAACGAATTATACGTCGACTTTGAAAAAGAGGTGGTCCTAGTTGAAGGCCTGTTCGACGCCATCAATACAGAAAACTCCATTCCAATCCTGGGCTCTTCCATAAGGGAGGGATCTAGATTGTTCAGAAAAATAATAAAGAAAGACACCCCCATTTTATTGGCATTAGATCCAGACGCTAAAAGTAAGTCACGCGCAATCAAAAGATTGCTATTAAGATACGGCATAGAGGTTAGAGAAGTGAAATATATCGATGAAAGGGACATCGGAGAGATGTCAAAAGAAGAAGTAATGAAATTAAGCATCAATGCGCCAGTTGTAGGAGATTACGATAATCTCTTGTCGGCCATAACTGCAATTTAGGAGAAGTATTTTGAAGTTTGCACATATAGCAGATACCCATATTAAAAATTTAAAGTATCATCACGAGTATAAGATCATATTCCAGAAAATATATGACTCTATTCGTGCAGAACAGGTTGATTACATTGTTCATTGCGGCGATATTGCACACACTAAGACACAAATAAGTCCAGAATTTGTGGAGTTGTGCGCCGATTTTTTTAGAAATCTATCTTCTATAGCTCCAACCTATATTATCCTGGGTAATCACGATGGAAACCTTCGCAACAGCAGTCGTCAGGACGCCTTAACACCCATTGTGGAAGCTCTGAACGATCCAAACATACATTTGCTTAAAAACTCTGGAGAAGTGCCTCTGAAGGGGAATATAACGCTAAATGTTTTGTCGGTTTTTGATGAGTCCGGCTGGGTGAAGCCATCGGATAAGGATAGAATAAATATAGCCCTTTACCATGGGTCAGTATCTGGTGTAGTGACGGATACGGGCTGGGTAATGACTCACGGAGATCATCCTATCGAAATATTCGAAGAATTTGATTACGCATTCTTAGGAGACATTCACAAGACTGATCAATCGATCGACATGCATGGAAAAATGAGGTACCCTGGGTCAACCATCCAGCAGAATCACGGAGAAACAGATGACAAAGGTTTCTTACTGTGGGAAATTCAAAACAAGGATGATTTTACTTGTCGACACATCGAAATCAAAAACCCCCGCCCATTTGTAACGATTGAACTGACTCCAAAGGGGAAGATGCCAAAAGGCCTAAAAATACCTGAAAAAAGCCGGCTCCGCTTGGTTTCAAAAAATAATCTTCCACTGGATGTTATGCGCAAAGCGACGGATGTGGCAAAAAGAAGATTCAGGCCCGAAAGTGTCACTTTCACTAATAGGGCCGCAGGCAGCAGGGGGAATGTAGAGGATATAACAAATGGCTTAGAAGCAGAAGACCTCCGAAATATCAAAATTCAGGAATCGTTAATTAAAGAATATTTGAAAGATTATGAGCCAGATGGCGCCCTGATGAAAAGGATTTTGGACTTAAATCTAAAATATAACAAATTGGCGGAAGAGGGCGAAGAGGTTTCCAGGAATATTAACTGGAGTCTTAGAAAATTAGAGTTCGACAACCTCTTTAACTACGGAGAGGGAAATTCTATTGATTTTGACAAGCTTGAGGGTATCGTAGGCATATTCGGAAAGAACTTTTCTGGAAAATCAAGTATCATAGACTCTCTGTTATATACTATATTTAATTCTACCTCAAAGAACGATAGAAAGACCGTAAATATAATTAATCAGAATGAAGAGTCTGCCGAAGGTCAGGTGCATATAACAGTAGGAGATAAGGATTATTGTATTGCTAGGAGTTCTGAGAAGTGGACAAAGAATTTAAAGGGCGAGCAGACCATCGAAGCTAAGACTAATGTGACTTTCACCTCAATAGATGGTGAAACAGGCGCATGTGAAAATCTTAACGGCGAGAGTAGAACGAAGACGGATAAAAATATAAGAAAGATGTTTGGAACTTTGGATGATTTCTTGCATTCATCTATGGCTAGCCAACTAGACTCCCTCGCTTTTATCAAGGAGGGGTCAACAAAAAGAAAAGAAATCTTAGCTAAGTTTTTAGACTTGAAGTTCTTCGAAGCAAAGTTCAAATTGGCTAAAGAGGATGCATCAAACACCAGGGGCGCCCTCAAGAAGCTGGAAAATAAGGACTTTGAAGAAGAAATTTCATTGGCCAAAGAAGAACTGGAAAAGAGCAACAATGATTTGAATGGAGTTAAAAAAGCGGTCGATAGATACAAGACAGCCATTTCAGAACTCGAAAAAGAAATGTCTGAAGTCGGTGAAAAAATAAAGTCAGTACCCGCAGAGATAATCGATATTGCAAAAGTCCGCAAAGAACTGAGAGACAAAAAGAGACAGATGGTCTCCATTAAGGATAAGAGCGATGAACACACCAAAAAAAGAGAGGATTATCGATATGATTACGAACAAATAGCGTGTTTTTTGAAGGAGTTCGACGAAGAAGCCCTATACGGAAAACAGGAGAAGGTTGACGAATTCAAAGTGGCCATCGCGAACCTTGACGAATCTCTGTTTAGGGAGGAAAAAGATTTACAAGATAACCAAAAGAGAGTGCAACTGTTGAGTGGAATCCCATGTGGAACTTCTTTTCCGAAGTGCAAATTCATCCGAGATGCGTATGCATCAAAGGCCACTATTCCAGTCAATCAGGGTAACTTGAGTGATTTAAATAAGCAGAAAGAGGATATAAGTTCGCAAATGAGCGACCTCGACCCATCTCTTATTGCTCTTCAAATTGAGAAATATCGTGAAATTATCGATCGAAAGAACGAGCTTTCAAATTTGATAATGAACTGTAATCTAAATATCGAAAATAGTGCCTCCGCCATCGAGAATCTTGTACTGCAAGTCGACAAGTTAGAGTCTAAAATTTCAACTTATGAATCAAATCGAGAGGCTATCGAAAATCTTGAGAAGCTTGTTGGGCGACAAGAGGAAATAAAATTTAAAAATGAATCATTAAGAGTAAAATTAACAGCATTCAACGATAAAATGATGGGGCTATATAAGCTGGTCGGATCTTTAGAACAAAAGCTGCAAAACGTCACACTTCAGCGGGAGGAATATTTAGATTTACGAGAGGAATATTCGGCCTACGACCTTTATATGAGAAGCATGCACTCGAATGGAATTGCCTTTGACGTTATCCGTAAAAAACTACCAGTAATCAATGAGGAGATCGCTAAAATTTTGGCAAATATCGTAGATTTTGAGGTATTTTTTGAAGATAATGATAAGAGATTGGATATCTTCATCAAACATCCATCATATGATCCTCGCCCGCTAGAAATGGGTTCAGGCGCCGAAAAGACAATCTCTGCAATGGCTATCCGATTAGCCTTGCTGAGTGTTTCTAGTCTTCCGAAGTCAGACATCTTTATACTTGATGAGCCAGGAACTGCCCTAGACGAGGAAAATATGCAAGGATTTATAGATATCCTTGAAATAATTCGATCTTATTTTAAAACAGTGTTGCTGATCTCACACCTTGATAGTTTAAAAGATTGTGTGGATATGCAAATTACGATTGACAAGGGAAAAAAGTACGCTAGAGTGAGAGAGTGACTATTTACAATTAAGAAAGACGCGCGTTTTTTTAATACAGATGGGGAGAGAATAAAACATGACTTTAACAGACGGACTAATCGCAAAATATGACTTCGACTCGGATCTTACTGATGACGTGGGATCTTATGATCTTACTGCATTCGCCGGCGCTATTGTTGACGGAGGCAAATTAAATCTTCCCTCTACCGCCGGCGGAGTCTATCCGAACAGCAGGATCCCAACCGGAGATCAATTTACCCTTTCTTTGTGGTTCGAAGATCTAAAAGATCGCTCACAAGCACAAAGTGGGTGGATGATGTTCGACGGCACTGGGGTTGGATCTTCGGCGGGTAATTCGGGCTACAGCGTCAATCACTATCTCGCTGCCATTTTTACTAATGACGAGTTAGGTGCGTACTATACACCCGGTAACGGCGGCACTTGGACCGGCTCAGGCTACTCAATGACGAGTATTAGCCACTCTGGACGCCATCATTTGGTCATAGTATACGATAATGGCGCCTTAACTTATTATATCGATGGGCAGCAGGCCGGAAATACAATTCAATACCCAAATAATGCTGGAGAAATCCAAGTTTTCGGATCTTGGTCCTCCGCTAATTATGCACCGGCCGATTCTTTAGACGAAATCCGTGTTTACAACAGGGTGATTTCTTCTGCCGAACTGTCTGAACTTTATACTGGCATTACGCCAACACCGGCAGGAACCAAATACGATATTGATAATAACCCAGAAATAATTTCTTCCAGCGTTCCAACCGGAGCAATGGGGATAACGAATTTATCTGGACATAACGGGTTTTTCGTCTATTCCGAAAAGCCATACACGTTGTGGCTAAGGGACTCTCTGGGCGCCTGGACAATTCATCAGGCATTCACATCAGAGAATCTCATAACTGGCGCAACCTTTAGGTGGTCCCCAAATCAAGCCGCCTATTTTCAAACAGCCGAATCATCTCACGATATTTATGTGTATGGTCGATCTGGCGCTATCCTCATTGATGAAGACCCCACCGATGAAAACAATGCAGTGGACACTCTGGCGCTGGATGCAGCGACATCTCTGAGGATTTTTGGAAGTGCCGCGGTTATTGAGTACTCATATATCCTATCAGACGGCGAGAGCGCCTCCATCCAGCTAACTTCCCCATTCGTGATTCAGGTATTTGAGCTTTCAGGCTCTAGCTTGACCTTAAGCAATGAGTATCCTATATCTTATCAGACGAATTCTGTTCTTATTGAGGCTAAGCCAGGCGCCCTGAACCAGGAAGTTAGAGTAAGGATAGTGAAATAATGGCTATCACAGAATATACTACAACAGCCACCACTGGATCCCCATTCACGGTACCTCTTAGCGACGACTCCCCGACTTTGATTCAGATATACGAGGAAGTGGTAGATATTGGGCTCTCAGATTTGGTTATTCATTACCCGCTAACAAGCCCCTCACAACCAGGATCCGATAATATCTCAGGATTAACCAAGGGCTGGCTCAGACACAATGCCCACATAGGCGAGGACACCGGTAAGACAGCACTTATTCTAGACGGACAGATGCTCACAAGTATTTCCCCGTACAACTATGGCGCCCCGTACCCAGCGGGAGCTTCGGTGCTATCGACCTCCCACAACTATGGCGGTTCCGGCGGAATCGGCACCAGCACTGACTATTTATTATATGACGCCAACAATACTCTTACTTTCTCCTCTTGGGCTAAAATGGATAATAATTGGGGAACTTTATTCGCAGTTAATTGGCGCGCTGGGCATCTCGGTCACATGCACTACTTACGAATTCACGGCGACGGAACAAGATCGCTCACGAGCAAATGGATAGAAGCGGGCTCAAACTCTACCTATCAATTTCAGACAGACCTTCCAGCGAATCACGATTTTACACAGTGGCACCATTACGTTGTCACGAAGAACGGATACGAATGGAAGCATTTTTTAGACGGTGTTTTAGTTGGCTCACACACGCACGTAGGATACTCCTCGGGCATCGATATTCACGAGCAGAATGCTGAAGGCTTCAGGTGTTCTGTTATAGGCGCACAACCAGCACCGAACCCAACGAGCCTGGGCTCCACAAGCGCCCCACAGTGGATTAAATCTCACGAGTGCGGATATTACGATATTTTCCAAGGCGCAATCACTGACGTAAGGCTTTACAATAGGGATTTAACATCACAGGAAGTAGAAACCATGTCCTCCACCTCCTCTGGCTTGATCGGCGTCGGAGATCTAACCCTAACAGGAGACTATCTCATCTCTCAAGAAGGATCAGTTATAACTGTCACTCCACCGCCCGGAAAAGACTCTCAACCTGTAAGACTTTTTATTTATAAATAGGAGAATTGATGACAATGACACAAATGGCAAAGGGCGCCTTGGATAAACTTTTAGAAAAAGTTATCTCAAGAAAATTATTAGTATGGGGCACTGCAACAGCACTGCTCTTCACTTCCAATCTTGAGAGTGAACATTGGCTTTATCTTAGCGCGCTATACATTGGCGGGCAATCCGTAATCGACGCAATAGTTAAATTTAAGAGTGCTTAATGATTAATGTTAATTTTGGTGATGTTTTTAGATATTTAGCAGAATTTTTGTCAAAGAACTGGCAAGCTATAGGTCTTGTGATCGTGGTTTGTCTATTTTTCTTGACAAAAAATGATTATGCTGCCTTGAAGAATTCAATGGATGTGATGAGTGTGAGCTATCAAGAGCAAATATCTGTCCTAGAAGCTCTTCATGCTAAGGAAATAGCAGCGCGAGAGGAGGCAATCGCCGCCTATGAGCGCGAATTGATTGAATTGACAAGAAAATATGAGGAAGAGATCAGGGATCTTCAAAGAAACAAAGAAGAGGACATCGAGGAATATATTCGAGACTTTGATCTACAACCAGAAAAACTTGCGAGAGAAATAGGAGAACAATTTGGATTTGAATATGTTGAATAAGATAATATTTTTAACAATCCTTTCTGCTTTTGCAGGTACAGCACTAGCCAGTGATGGGAAATTTCCATTCACACAAGAGAATGAACCATCCCCATTTACTGGAACGCTGTTCAACCCAGAAGCAACAGCTAGATTACTGGCAAATAATAAGTTTTTGAAAGAAGAATATGACTTAAAACTCGGATTTGAACTCTCAAAGCAAGAAAGAGAGTTTAATCTCGAACTAGACCAGCTTCAAATAACCCTGGATACCCAGAAAGAAAGGTACGAGACGACTTTGGAGTTGAAAAACACAGAAATCGAACAATTAAATAAGATTATTGCGAAAAAGCCTGGATCAAATGCT
>Ga0233413_10000420_pt1 | contig 20649 bp, 25 predicted proteins | sample Na_anoxic_6_MG_FD_189019 | JGI IMG/M metagenome (GOLD analysis project Ga0233413, IMG submission 189019) | Seawater microbial communities from Saanich Inlet, British Columbia, Canada - Na_anoxic_6_MG | ecosystem: Environmental > Aquatic > Marine > Inlet | place: Canada: British Columbia...
ATATTTAGGCGTGATACTAGCTTCTTTTGCATACTTTATTTGTTACACGACTAATCATAGAGGGTACACGCACACTATCTGGTTTACCTCTGTATATGGCCTTATAGTATATCTTATGACCTCCAGAATAGAATTAAGTGTGCTAGGAACTTTCAGCTATTATACACACCTAATAGGCGATAAATTATGGTATAGATTATACTAAGGCGACGGAATATAATCCATGAGATAATGGATGAACAGGCCTGCACCTATTCCTAAGAAAAATAATGACATGGATAACATGATAACTGGATGATGTAATATACTTCTATGCATTGTATCACCACACGGATGATTCTCACCCCAGAACAATTTCCATTTACAACTCATCGGACCCCGGTGATCAATGTCAATCAAGAAGCCGCCTAGAAACAACCCAAGTATCCCGAATCCTATTACTATAAAATGGAATAGACCTTTCATTATAGCTAGAAACCGAAGATTCGTTTACGAGGGTTCTGAGCGTACTCTTTCCAACTAAGTTTCATTTTACATGCATAGCCAGCCGTTCTCCTCCTTCAACACTAGCATCAATTTCTTCTTCTGTCATATAAACATATTTTTGGCCATTCCAAACCTTAATTTTTTTCTTTTTCACGCCTAATATATTTCCGACTACATCCATTTTTATCACCTTTATATCTTCTTTGGTATTTTTACTTTTACCGGTTTATTTGTTTTCATTTTAATCACCTTTATTTGCTATTCGTTACTTTAGCTCCTCGCCGCATTTCAGTCTTAGTCAGCTTGTGTATATCACCATTACGATAATGTAACCGGCCGTGATTTAAAAGATTGGTTATCCTAAGATTAGACGGTTTGTTATCGTATCGATTACCATTGATATGCCCAACGATCTCTGACGGTTTTAACTGACGGCCAAGCTTTTGTTCCATGACGTATCGATGTACATAAACAATTTTCCCAGTTTTGGGATGTCTCATTTTATAATATTCAGTTTTCATATTATCTCACCATTGATATATCTTCCACCTGTATAGTTCCAGTATGACGTTGGATTAAAAAAGCAATTCGTACCGTTAAGTATACAATTATAGATAGCTTCAAGTTTTAATCTGTCATTAGGAGTGAAAAGTAATCCGTTGAAATTCATTGAATATTGGCGCCAGGCTGTCCAGGATGAATTTGAAAAACCGTCAGAGGATCTTACACGCCAAAAGTAAGTTGTAACATCAACGCCTGCACAAGTCGTATAATTTGTAGATACAGTGGTTAAATAATCAGGAGGTGTGGAGTTGCTACATGCAACATGATAAGATACGTTGTCACCATCAGGGTCGGTTACATTTGTCCATTTTAATAACATTGGTGAACTGATAGATGAATCTAAATCTGGTGGATATACTAAAACTGGGACTGGTGGAATGTTGTTAGTGTAATTTACAGTTGCCATAGAATTGTTGCTATTAAGGGCTGTGTCCCAAATAGTTACATTACAAATAATATTATCGCCCCTGGTATGGCTTGTGTTACTCAAAAAGTCAAACTGATATGTTGTCCCATTAGGTATTGCATTATTATAATCTGTCTGGATGATTACACCATCCTTTATCCAGGTCTGGTTAGCAGTAATATTGTACATGTCAGTTGCAGTTATGTTACAGTATACGTCAACGCTTGATGTTGCAGGGTTAGGTGTGATAGTTGCAACTTGAGTAAATACTGGATAAGTGTTGTCAATCATAAACGTTGATTGTTCGCCTGTCCCAGGAGAATATATACTTAATGAATAAGGTGTTAAATTGTATATTCCTTCCTGGTTCCCTAATAGACTCCCATTAATAATGAATGGAGTGTAATTGAATTGGGTAATGAATGTGCCATTAGAATAAGTAAGATTCACATAACTTTCCAAGATGGTTAATGACCTATTCACTGTATCGTTTACCCAAATAACAGTGATGTTATTATTAAAAGAGTTTGTAATGTTAGGAATGATGCTTGTTACTGCGGGAACTGGTTTTTGGTCAGTGTGGCTGATATTGACACTCCACAATTCTGGAGTATGTAATTTTTTAAATCCCGGGAAATTTATCCCGAATAACATTATAGGATCAATATCGTAATTTGCACGATACTGAATATATTGGCTAACATTTAGTTGACTTATATCGGCAGGACTTGAAGTGTATGTTTCGTTCCAGGGATCACCAGTACAGTTTTCATCGTCACAACCCCTAACAGTAATGTTTAATCTGGCAGATCCACGTTCATATATTCTTCTAACCTTTTCAGGAGTTAATATTTCATCTTTGAATATTGCAAATTCATCAATAGAACCGTTATAGAACCAAGTACCTGTTCTATATCTTCCAACATTATAATCTAGTCCACCATCTAAACTTCTAAATACAGCAGATATATCTTTACATCCTCCCCTCATAACTCCATCAAAATAAGCGTATAAACATCCATCCCTATCAAATGTTACAGCAAGATGAACCCATTTATTGAAAAAAGTATCATCACTAAAAGTTCTATATAAACTATAAAGAGTTACTGAATCTTCAATTGTTACCTGTAATTGATTTGAATCTGTTACTCTCATACCCCATCCTGGTTCACCAAATCCTCCTTGATGAAATACTACACCATTTGTAGATGGTGCCTCATCAATATAATACCATATAGAAAATGAGAAGTCTTGTGTAGTTATTGTATTCGCAGCAGTCCCTGTAAATGATGCATAATCATCAATACCGTCAAATGTCAAAGCACCGTTAAATTTACCTGTCTGATTAAATCCTGATCCTACTTGTAATATCATATTATTGGCATTACCTGATGTATCTAATAAAGGGTTACTAGGTGCGTTTAAATGATACTGAGCTACAACATTACTCATATCTAAAGGATAATAAAAAGAACCGTTATCTGTGCCAGCATTGTCCGGATATTCTGCACCGTAATTTACAGACTGAACCCATTCAAGAGTGTTCCATTCTGAATACGGTTCTGAATAAAATACTTCAGAAGTGTAAGTTCCACTAGATAAATTAACTGTACTGTTCTGAGGGATTAGTTGAACATAACCACTTTCATTTAATTGTGTATTATTATAAACACCATTATTAAATGTAGTATTAGTTGTGTTAAAGTATGGATCTATAAGATACTCTGTACCTAAATAATATAACGAAATATTATATTTAAATTGTTGTTCCTCTATTGGTAATATAGAAGAAACATAAAATGTTTTATTAGAATTTGGAAATATTTCAACTGTTAAATTTTCTAATCTATTAGCAGTTCTAGTAATATTTTTCATTCGTGTATAATTTCCAGTTATATTACAATTACCATTAAAACAACTATAATTAAAATATCTAGAATTATTTTCATATGTATAATCAAATGTTATATCATAATTATCTGTTTGTTCAATATCTACTGATAAATCTAAAGAATTAAATATCATACTTTCATTTGCATTATTAACAAAAATTATTTCACTATCACAAAATAAATAACCGCAGTCTTTCTGTTCTGGTGTTACACCAATTGTTATATTTCCTTCACTATCTAATGTTATTATTGTTGGATCTATGTATACTGGGTATTCTCTTTCACTTGAATTTAACCACATAAAAGGAGTAAGTATATCAATTTCTAAATTTCCTCCTGTTGTTATATGTAATGATTTATTTAATAATAACCTACTTCCATTAGTATCATAAGCATACAGCTCTGGAATGTAATAAATTGTTTCATTATTAGTATTTGTAAAATAAACTTCTTCATTAGTATTAAGTTCACCATCAATATAAATTCCAAATTTTTTGAATGTTGTTCGTTGTGTACTATATTTTATTCCTAAACTAGTATTTTGAGCATCATTTAAATAATACACTCTTACAATAGAAGAAAATACTAAATTTGTTATATTATATTGTTCTGGATCATTAGTTATATCAAATCTTGATTGTACATAAGTTCTTTCAGGAATTATTAATTCTTCTTTTACTCTATCTCCTAAATATTTATATCTTAAACTTGCAAAATCTGCAGGATTATTATAAACTGTATATTGATTTTCATATGTAATTTCATTATTGCTTATATCTCCCCATGCTAAAACTCTACCACCTACTCGTCCTTGACTTCCACCTTTATGTGGTTCATATAATAAAAAATCTTTTGGTGTTATTGCAAATACATAATCCTTTTTATTTATCGCAACTGGTTTCAAAAAAGTATCAGAACTTCTATCTCTAAAATAAACTTCATACTCTCCATTAAGTCCAGCATAATCATAACTCGTTCCTCCAACACTTATACTATGATTAACTATTGGAATTTCTGTTAAATTTAATTGCGGAGTTATTGGTATATTTAAATATACATTTCCTCCTTGTGAATATTGACCAGTATGTACTATTTGGTTATCATCAATAGTAATAGATGTCTTTCCTAATATATTAGTTTCTACTCCTCCCTCAAAACCATATGTTCCTAAGAAAGTATAAACTCCAGGAGTGGAAGATGTTCGAATATTATATGAATATGATGTATTTTGTGCTCCAGTTAATACTGCCCATGTTATATATGGTGGAGTACTAGCGTCTCCTCCTCCTGTTACACTACTAATTGGCCATCCTGGATGTTGTTCTGTGATTAAGTAATATGATTCTCCACCGTCAACTACAATATCCAAATTCACTGTAACATCTGAATCTGGTTGTGGATTTGATGGTGATATTGTTCTTGATACAGTTGATGCTGATGCTGATATAATTAACATTAAAAATATTAATATATATGTTTTGAATTTCATGTTCGATACCTCACTTTAACTGTAAAATTCCCATCATCTACAACATCAATAATTGAAAAACTTACAGAGTCTTCAAAAATTGTAGTTCCACGATGTGAGACAATCCAATCACCTTCATGCTCCTGTCTATCTCGATCAACAATTTCACCATCTGTAGTTTTATTTGCTTGGAAGCGATATTTGTTTGAAGTGTTTGTTATCGGAAAAACACTAAGTTGTAATACTTCTGAAGGGTAGGCAGTGAAATTGTTTGAGAAGGTTCCAGAACCGTTACCTCCTGTGATTGTAATATTCATTTCATCTTCATATATCTGAGAAACAAATACTATGTTTTCTAATAAACTGCCGTCACCTTTATAATACTCTGCGGTCACGTTTGAGTTTATCACTAATTCTGTACTTGCATTGATCTCGTTTTCGCAATAAATAGTTCCATCATTCATAAATATACATCCAGTTATACTTACATCACCAGTTATATTTTGACTGCCTACATTGATCTGAGTGAAAGTTGAATTATATACTATTACCTGGCAATTCGGGTCACGACCAATCTCTATTGTTTTTGAGCTGTCATTATAATATATTTCGCATTGGACATTGCTAAAAGTACTTCCGCCAAGTTCTATCCTAGCATCGTTACGTGTGATTTCTATTACTATAGGAGAACCAACCGTTCCGTTGATTTTTACACTATCAACATAACTTTCTTCGTTATTGCCTGTTGCATAATGATTAAATCTTAAACTGACAATTGACTTGTTATCCATGCTAGAAGGTACACTGAAATTTTTAAATATTGCAGGATTTATGTCAGAATTTGTAATAATATCTTCGTAAATTAATACCCAGCCACTGCCTTCGTTATTGTTCATAAAAACTGAAAAATTATCAGCTGGTCCGATATCCATACCTTTTGAACCGTACCAGAAACTTAACATCATTAAAGAAACGTTTAGTGTTGAGAAGTTATGATCCATACCACGTATTGCGCCAGTTAGTCCTCCTTTGGCTCTTGCACAAGGATCGCTATAACATCGGAAGTCTGTTCTTGTTGACCATTCCTGATTGATTGTACCTAACCCATCACCAGTCTCAATGAATGGTGGAGGAGGTTGTAAACCTGTAGGTTCGCCATTCCATGTTATCTCGAAAAGTTCTATATCACCAATACCAAAAGTAACGTTCTCTAGCCTAGGGATCTTTAGATGTAAAGGTTCATTATAAAAGTCGATGTCGCCAACACCATCACCAATATAAACAAAACTTTTTTCAATTTCTGCCCCTTCATGCAATTTTGATTCTCCCCAAATTTCTAAATCACCCATTGTCCATAATAAAGGTCCGCCTGGGATCCAAGTTCCGTTTTGACTATATCTTGCTCTTCCACCAGTATCAGCATCATATTTACAATCAACTCCGAAATATTCACATAAGAAAGGATAGTTGCTTAATTTAGTCATATTTACTTTACCTGTACCATCAGCAAAATATTGTATTCCCATAGAGTTTGGAACAAGCCCGAAACTGTTCCCCCAACCACCATAACTTCCGTTCATACCATATTGCATCCAAGCATTGGTTATGTTTTCAGTTGACATAAAAAGGAAAGTGATTTGACCTTCAAACATTTGTGGATCGTTATTATCAAAAGTTATTGCATGTGGTGCTCCGTTCACATCATCTGATCCAACTACAATATAATGAGAACCACCATGCTCTGCTTCTAGATATAGTTTATTAGAAACAGAAAGATTCTCAGTCCAGGTGTGACCAGAAATATTTACACTGCCAGGGTAATAAGCTATGCCTGATTGATTTATCCATATTGAACCTGCACCTTGAGCAACACATGTTCCATCTCCAAGTATAAGTTCACCAGCAGCACAAGTTGTACTTCCTGCAATAGTAGTACATCCACTTACATCACCACAAGAATTGTAGGCATCTTCTACACATCCAACAACATCATTACAGGTATAAGTAGCATTAATACAGGTTCCGTTACCTGTCATATATTCAGTGCTTAAACAAATAGTTCCTAAAGCAACTTCTGCGAAAGTGGCATTGGTATAATTTATGTCAGTTAGATATCTAGCAGATCCATAATAATAAGGAGATGTTACATTTTTACTAATGTTTAAACCACCATATGGATCTTCACTTATTTTCACACCACCAATATAAACTGTCTGATTTGAAAAGAAAGCTGTATCAGTAACTGTGAAATTTCCGTATACTTTTACATTCCCTTCACGGTATATTTCACTTCCGTTAAGGACCCAATATCCACTAAAGTTTCCAACTATTCCTGTTATATTTAGACTAGAAGAATTACATAAAACAGAATTATCATTAAAAGTTATACATCCATCAAGAGTAAAACTTCCATTCTCATCTAAGACAATACCGCTAGATCTAAACCACGGATCACTTTCAGCACCTACAGAATCGATAAGATCTTGGTTAGCATAAACTATAGAAACAAAAAAAATTAATACAACTATTATCAGGTATATATGCCATTTCATTTTACTGTGCTCGGTAACTCTGCTTTATAATCTTTAGGTTCTTTAGGGACATTATCTCTTATATGGTTAAAGATATCCCAAATAAACAACAACACGCCTAGTATAGATAATGCTAGGAACATCCAACTTAATGCAGGTTCGCTAAAATAAGTTGTTGCTTCATCATATTCATATACAGATCTAGATTCCGTGGAACTTATAATACTAACATTTTCTGCTGACACCACGGTTGTTCCTGTTTGTATATTATATGACCCAAAGAACAAAGCACCGAATACAATAATGGCAACTGGCCAAATAAAAAGATTGGCGATTTCTTTGTTTAGAAATACAGCTATAAAAAAGGCTAAGAAGCCAACAACGGCGAACAAGATATATAGTGCGAGTAACATAATCATGATTTACCTAATCCGGTATTTATATCTTGTCCGGGCTACCAGTCAATATATATCTCCGGAGGCGACTTTGCGATCCGAACAGATACAGTAGATCTGTTAGGGTTAAGATTATAATTTCGAGCTAAAGCAGATACAAAATCTTTAAATTCTTCTTCATCCTTGTAATATAGTTGGAATTCTCGACCGTCAGGATTATTGATCTTATACCCCCGGCCATCGTTTCTAACTTCCACAAAACGATAATCCTTACTATAAATGTCAGAAAAAAGTTTAGATTTTTTAAACTTACGTTTATCAAAAACTTTCCCAATTCTTAATTTGGGTACTTTAAACATTGTCCAGACAGAAAAGTTTAAAACTTTCCTGAGTCAGCTTTTGCTTTTAGTTTTGCTCCGATAGCTGCTGCTTCCTGAAGTTTGACCAAAAGATGTCTCATGTCAAGTGTGTTTGGTGTCCTATTTTGATAATAGTTTACCATACCATATACTTCTTTAAGCTTTGCAGTCACAGGAGACAGATCAACATGTCCTCTTCCCTGGCTTCCATATCCACCAGTACCCATTTTCCTAACTACAGATTCTCCGGTTATATTATTCATTTTTTCTATCCTCCTATTTTGGTGCTCGATCTTCAAGATCTTTCGGCATTCCAGTATTCCAATATTTAGTTTTTGTTGATTTTCTAAGCTGATTCATTTGCATCAAATCTAATTTTTCTTGTGCATCATGATAAGATAATTGAATAACACTTCCTGGTACGACTCTTGTTCCTTTATCTTCAAGAATTCTAGCTGCTGCAATTTTTGATCCAGCATATTCAATACCTTTCTGTCCAGAATCAGCATTAGTATATTCGAAGTAGTTATACTTCACCATGTTTCTTCCATGGCAATCATGCTTAGGCCTTCGTCCACCCATCCTAGGGCCTTTTGGACCTCCTATAATATTATTTACAAATCTTTGGCTAAAATTTTTCATTTTACCAAAACCCCCGAGATACCCGTTTATCTCCACATTTTATACATACCTTTCTGTGATAAGGAGACCCGCGTCTTTCTGTAAGTCCGCATCCACACTCTTCACACGCTTCACACGTAATTTTTTGAACAATATTTTCTGCAATTCCCATTTGTATCACCTATTTAGGCATTTTAAGCCATTTACCCTGGCCTTCACAACCAGCACATCCTTTTCCACCGCACTCGTCACAGTATTCCCAATGATCTTCTTCTTCACCAATAATATTTTTAACAAACCTTTTGTATATTGACATTTTAATCATTCCTCCATACCCAAGGTAAATCATACAATGTATCCTGATTGATATTAGACCATGTATCTATATCTTCCTCAGTTGCTTGTAGCATATTGCAAACCTTTAATTAAGTCATTCCCTATACTCTTTCATCATCTTTTTCATGTTACTGGAAATGGTAGGTTGTTTCTTACATGGAATAATTAAATGCCTTACATTATAACTTTTATCAAGGTCCATAACATTCCAAATCAAACCTTTATTTACATCTTTGTTTGCCATACCAAGAATTAGTAGAAAACTTATTTAAATATGTACTTATTAATACGAGCGTTTACGAGAGTTTACCTGCGCGCTCTGCAAGCTTCTCAGACACATCTCTAGTCGTTAATCCTGAGTTTCTAAGATACCTTAAAGTGGTTGCAGGATTCTTATGACCAAGAAAGTTCTGTAATAATTGAAGATCTTTACCTATTTCTTTATCCTCCCAGATTTCTCGGGATATACAACGTCTAAAATCGTGGGAAGCCCAAGATTTTTTATCCACACCAGCTCTAGTTAAAGCTTGTTTTAAATCGTCCCAGTACCAATGATAGTTACTTCTGATTATAACATTCTCACTTGATCTTTTATAAGATCTATCATATTCCATGAAATAAAAAGATTCGTCAAAATAATGATCTTTAATAAATTGAGTGATTTCAGCCTGTAATTTTTTATCAAAAATATATTTAGTTACCCTAACCCCTCGCTTACCTACAAATATTATTCTCATGACAATTCTACCTTTATACTGTTCATAGTTAATACTGCCACGCTTTACTTTCAGGACGTCTCCGATCCTGGCTCCTGTCTGATGCTGGATCTTAGCCATTAGTCGATGTTTCTCACTTTCAATATAACTAATAACCTGTTCACGTTTCTCTGGACCTAAATATACAGTAGATTTTTCAACTTCATCATTCTTAGGTTTTAACAAATTTTGAAGCAAAGTATTCTTAAAAGTCTGGTCCTTGAACTTATATCTAATAAAACTTTTTATAGCGTAATAAGCATAATAAGACTTCTTATCATAAGCATGTTCTTTCAAGAAATAATTATAAGAATCCAGGTTTTCTAAATCTGGATCCTTTGCTAAAAATGCGTCGATAGTATCTCTATATAATTCAATAGTACTTTCCCGGAGCCCTTTAGAATCTAAAAATTTTCGATAAAAAGCACTATCAAATTTATCAGCCTTCATCTTCCTCTTCCTCTTTTATGCTATCTTCTTCCTCCTCCCCGATGGGATCATTTTCTATTAATCCTGGTTCATTTGCTAGTCCTAAGTGTTTGAAATCTATCTTATTGTTTTTACCGATGACTCCTTGTAACTGTTCGACTGTAAGTTTATCTGCCATCTCTTTATACCTTTCACTAGCAATTAGTATATCAGGTTTTTGTTTGAATTCAGGCCTAAAGAAATATGAAAAGTATTGTAATATATCTCTTATCATTAATTCAATATAATTCAGATGTTGAGTAATTATATAACATCTCTTATATGTAAAACCATTGAATGTACAATATTGGATCATTTTTTCAACTGTGTCAAAAGCCACATCAGTTGTATAAACTCCTTCTTCCTTGGTTGATAAATTAAGAGCATTTCTAACTGCTGCATTATTTCTAACCACGGATCTAATATTTTTATAGATTTGATACTGGATAGCTTTTGTATTCAATAAATGATTATGGTCATACATAGAATTAAGATTTATACTAGCAAGGTCTAGCATATAGAACAGGATGGCCACTCTTTCATTTGAGAGAAGTGAAGAATGAGATTTTATCTCCCGATAATCCATATTACCATGAGAAGATTTACTAACCGGAGATTGTTTGAATGGTTCCATTATTCTTCAGGCTCTGTTACTCCTCCCAACTCTGGAGGATTGATATTGGGATCTTTTATCTTTTCTTGTTTCTCTTTCCATGAACTTCCTTCAACAGGGTTACCAAATTCAGATTCATTTACTTCAGCTTCCTGGAATGTAAACGGTTCACCTAGTATCACTGTTTTGTAAATGAAAGCCCCTGTAAATACTAATGCCAAAAAACCAATGAAGATTAATAGATATACAGTTAGGTTTTCCATTTTTATCACATAAACATTTTTAACAATATTGCTGACATTACGATCGCTCCTAGGATTGCCACAAACATTAAAGCAGCTTGCATTCCATTAACTTTCCCAAAGCCTGCCATACGACCTGCTATAGTCTTTTCAATCTTTGATGTAATGTTATGTGGTAATATTGTATTTGAAAGTGATCGCAAATGACTAAAGTTCACACTTTCTCTTAATCCTTCTAATTCTACAGCGTCTAACTTACCAGCTAATAAAGCTTTCCTTACATCGTTAAGCTTTCTTTCATCTTGGAACACTTTCCATAAATCATCAGACATTTTAAAAGTCTTAATAGAAGATCCGGCTGCAAACTGAGCATCAAAAGGTAGGTATATATTCTTAGTCCGGCGATCAACATATGATCCTTGTTCATTGATTAAAAACGTGCCGTACTCTTTATCTTGAATGAGACCCGCCTCAGGTTTGATAGGTTTCCATGTCATATACCTTGAATCTTCAAAGAACATAGCTATTGGAACTCCTTTTACTTTAGCCTTAAGTTCAACGAAACCATGTGTGAACATCTTCATTATAATTAATATTATTGATTGAATTATTACAAGCATAAATGTAGTGAAAAATGCTATCGCCCAAACAATAGGATTCATATAAAAAGGTATTGCTGCTGCCATTTTTTAATTTCCCCCTATTACTTAACATATAATTCCATACGCTGGTTTATACCAACTCTAAGGAATCGACAATTAAGTATTTCTTTTATTTCATTCTCTCTAATTTTATCTTTTTCAATATTATAATGTTTTGTCGTGTCTTCATCAATTTCTATTGCAAGATTTAAAGCACCGCAATAACCGTCTAAATAATATTTACCAACTTTATGTTGTCTATTGATAGGATAAGTTAATAATTTTTCAAAATAATCTAAAATAGGTTTTTCATGCTTACCTTCTTTCGAATCTGATACAGTTTCAAAATGCTTTTTTAATTTATTTTTTGTTTCTTGAGAAACAACACGTCCTTTTAATTTTTTCGAAAGATTATTTTTGCTCTCTATTGACATCGGATCTCTTTTTTTACCATTCCTTAAACCTTTAATTAAACGCTTTCTAGTTTCAGGATCTGCCCATCTTCTCTTATTTTCAAAAGTCATATTTTTCTTAAATTCTTCAGACCTTTTCTTACCTTTATGACTTTCACTCATTTTCTTTTTAATTTCTTCTGAACAGATATGATTTTTACGATGCTCAGGATCTTTCCATTTTTCTTTTGCTATATTACTAAGCTTCTTTTTTGTTTCTTCTGAGTGTACCATTTTAACCCCGATTTAGCTATCTTCTTGAGAGCATTCTTTTCAAAAATCCTTCCTTCATCTGACTTGATGTGCTATCTTCCATTCTTTGTATATTTTCTGTGATAGTCATTGGAATAGTTAATCTCTCGTTTTTGCCTTGCTTATTACCTAACGCTCTGTCAAGCTTTGTCTCGAATATCTGGCGTGCTGCGTTCCATTCCATCTCCCTATCAAATGTGTAATTATAATATGGTGTAGAATTCAATGAATCAATTTTGAGAATATCAAAGTTGAGAAGTTTGGATTGTTTTCTTTCAGGATCTAAAAATGTTAAAATATTATCACGATGGAATACAAACCAAAAATTTTCTTTAATTGCTTCAGGTACTGTATCATCATTAAGAAGGGCATTAAGCATTTGTGTTCCTTGATCTTGTAAAGGTATGTCAGGTATGTTATTCCTGTACATATTACTTTTAAATGGATCTGGCATTCCAAATTGATCACCTGGTAACCCTGGTGGCATTTGACCTGGATTCTGTGGCATCTGTTGTGGTTGTTCTTGATAAGGAACTATAGGTCTGAACTTTTTTTTATTTGGATCTTCCATCATTTTTTAAAAATCTCCTGTTTGAAATTTATCCCATAAATCCCAACCAAAAATAAGGGTGCTTAATACTGCCATCCCAAGCATAAACCAAGAAAAAGCAGCTTCACTATAAATTACTCCTCCTTTCTCAATATTATAACTGGCAAAGTATAAAGCTGCGAAAAGAACTATACCAACGATCCAAACAAAGATATTTGTTATCCCCTTATTAAAGTATAATGCTACAAAGAAACATAGGAATGCTATCAATCCGAAGAATATATAGAGTTCTAATAACATTTTGTTGTATAAGAGAGTATCTCATATTTAAAACTTTTCCTAGAAAAAAACTAAGTAAACGAAAAAATAAAAAAAAATTCGTATTTATTTGAAAACTGCGATCAATCCAAATGCTGCCAGTACAATTATCCCTACTGCAATTAATGCGAAACCTGCATAGATTGTAACTTGAACATTTGCAGTTCCAGAAACAAATAGTGTATCATCACATGTAACAGTTAGAGATGTATTATCAGTCAATGGTCCACAGGTTACATCTGTAGTATTACAGTATGTAGTATCATTTAGGCTTTTATTGAAACATGCGTTCCCATAACTTGCCTGTGGTGTTGGTAATGCGGTTTTAACTTTACTGATAACTAGATAGCCAACCATTAATACGACTCCGATACCAATCGCGCCGAGTGCAATTTGCATAAACATTTTTTTTTCTCCTCCTTTAGTCAGCTATAGACCTATCAAAAATTCAAATCGATTCCAGGGGGGTGGAATTTATTTGAAGATTGATATAGTTCAAATGCTGCCAAAATAATCATCATACTCCTGATCAATCATACTACAATAAAAAAAAATAAAAAAAAATACTTAAGTCCTTTCTCTATTTTCAAACAGTGATTATTTGAAGATGGAAATTAGGCCGAAAGCTGCAAGTATGATTATTCCTACTGCAATTAATGCGAAACCTGCATAAACTGTAGTCTGTGCACTGTTGATACCTGCTTGTGTAGCTGCATCAAGATCAGCGGTTGGCAATGCTGTTTTAATCTTTGCGATTACTAGATATCCTACCATTAACACGACACCGATACCAATTGCGCCTATTGCTATTTGCATAAACATTGTTGTTTACCTCCATGGTCTATGACCAATAGAAAAGATAGAAGCAAGGATCCTTTAAATATGTATTTACTAATAGAGAGAGTTCATAAGATAAACATCGAATCTTGCATTACCCCTTTTAGCAACTACAAACCGATCATTAGCCTTAATTATCTCAGCATTAATACCATTAGACTTCATCTTATTAACTATCCTTTTCAAAGCTCTTTCAGGAACACGATCAGAAAATACAACTTCGTTTGTATAATTCAAGGCAGGTAGCCTCATGTATATTTCCTTAATAGAGGTTTGTATTTTAATTCTATTCATCTTTATAATTCCTTAACTACCCACAAATAAACAATGCCTGTCAATTCCAAGACTAATATTGAAACGATTATTCCTTTCATAATAATAGGTAACCAAGTGAATAAGACTGCAAAAGCGATCAAAGACACCACAAAATTGAACGCTATATTTCTATTCTGTATAAATAATAAGACTTGAAAAGCGATAAATAACAAGCCTATTGGATAGCCTAATACGTTACTAAATGCAAATGCTTGGTTATATGTCTCATAACCAGCTCTAATCATTGATCCGTTAAGTAAATATTCAATTGGTGTAGGCATTATTGAGTCACCTTTTTACCTGTAAACAGGTCTATTATTCCGATAGCATATATTATACTAAGCATTGAGTTGAAATATACAGCGTACGATGAATGCATAATCCCCATATTTGTAAATAATCCGACTATACCCCATAAGGTACTATCTAATATTTCTTTGAATTTAGTAAACATTCCAATCTTTAAGAAGTCTACGAATTTATCCCACCAATTTAATTGGCCCTCGGCAGTCGGAGCCGTGACTGCCCCCTTAAAGTTATCGGCTTGATCTAATGCTGGGTTATATTTAATCCCCTTTGGTAAATTTCCATTTTCATAATAAGGTGTTAAAGCAACACCTAATATACCTCCGGCTAAATTAAAGATCAACACGAAAATCATTATTCTTACGGCAACTCCCATTTTATTTAACGCCTCGCTAGGTCCCTCTTCTTTATGAAATTTATTACAGCTATTAAAACTGCCAGTGCCAGTGTTATTCCAGCTATTCCTAACCAGCCAAAGTAGTAGAATAGACCTGCCAAACCTACAATGACAAGACTTCCAATATCTGCTGTTGCGAAGGAAAAGATCAACGCAATAACAGTCAACATTAATAATAACACAATGCTAAGGAATTCTGGTGTGATATATCCTAATTCAATAATATCTAATTGTAAATCTGAATTAAGCCTGACTGTATCTGAATACATTCTACTATAATTTGATAAAGTTGGTATTTTGGTAACATTTAATGTTATAATAAATGTTTCATTTTCATATTCAGTTGATGGAATATAATAAAAGACACTTGCATTTGAAGCTAAAACTGTTGTGGAATAAATCTGGTTACTTACATTATTAGAATTATTATATATTACCAATGCTGCTGATTCAACTGCTGTTGAAAAGTATTCTATTTTTAATCTTTTAGTTCCTGTTGATTCGTCCATTGATGCTGAAAATAATTCATCCTTGTAAGGAGTAGTATCTGAAGGATTGAACTCGATCTCGAAAAGTCTTATAATTTTTTCTCCAGCAGTATCAGCGGTATAAAATCCTAAATTATTCGTTGGATAATTATCAGCTTCTATCTCAACATTATACTGTTCTCCTAATAGGAAATATGTACCGATCTTTTCTTCAAGATTCAAATAATCTGATGTTATAACATATTCAGTATCCCCTATGAATTTTTTGAAATATACCTTGGTGTTGATATACTCGTTATTCAAAGCATACAATTCAAAAGTATTGAAAATGATCTGATGAGTATCAAGGTTAACCAACCAAACTTTTACATCGGTCGTATTAGCAAATATATCAAATGCTTTTGGTAAGAGAGTTCTATAATATCTATCACTAGGATAATTGACAACGAACCGTATTTTCTCAAATGCACAAGGTACTACGAATTGATATGATACAGTTACCAAATCATGTTTAACAACAGTACCGTCCGTACAGTGTGTGTATTGAACTATTGAATCAGGACTTGTTAAATTGAAATCTCCTTCAGTAGCTTCATCTTGAATAAAGATTGAGAAGTTACCTAAAACATATACAGTTTCTGTATATGCTCCGATTGTTGAAACATTAAAAGTTTGGGCGGCGTCTGGGAAGCTGCCACCGGTTACTGATATATTATACGATCCTGTATCTATCTTAAAAAGTTCTCCGCCTGTAACTGAACTAGATCTTAAGTCAGTGTAAGGAATACTTAGATTGAAAACAGTTATATCAACTCCGGGTACTAATGTTGAGGTAATAATATCCCGGACATTAACTGTCACCTCAGTTTCCCAGAATAAATATGCCACATCTGTAGACATAGTTGATCCGTTGAAAACAGTATTATTATTATTATAGTAATCTGGGGATCTAGCTACAATTGTAGTGTCGAGATAATATACTCGAACGTTTGAAATGTTAGTGGTAGTAGTTATATAATTCCTTGTTCCGTTATAAGCATCAGTTAATGTCACGTTCCAGTCAGTTACATCTATCCCGTTAAAGAAATTCGTAGCTGTAAAATTTATAAGTTTTCCTGCAACAATTTCAAATGTGAAATTTTGTTCAGCAGTGTTAAGTCCTCCGATAGATCTAGTTTCAAACTTGTTATCTTTAAACTTTTCTTCTTTAATCTTTGCAGTATACCTAATTTCGTTTCCAACGACTTTATACTCAATCTCTGCATCATCCCCGTAATCATTATTAGCATCAATCCAATATCCGTTCTTTAATCCACCTTCAGGAATAATTACTGAATGGCCAGGATACGGAGAATGGGTTCTTAATGTTGATTGACCTTTATACTTAATCGTCCAATGGATCTTAACTTTCTTTTTATCTTGACCTCCTCCTCTGCCCATATCTCTGCCCCTATTCCATTTAATTTTTATGATAGGTGATATTCTATCTCCTGTTTCTTTATAAGATAGATAGTCAAGATCAAAATTATTTCTATTATCAAATATGAATTCAATGTTATCATCAATAATTATTGAATCATCACCAAAGCCTAAAGTCTTCTTTTTAATTTTTACATCAGGTTTAAATTTATTTCTAGTATGGTCATCAGCTGCAATCACAGTACAGTTCTTAAACCCTGGATTTGTAAATTGATATGCTTCATAAAGTTCTGCAGTTGATCCTACAACAGTAATATTCTGCCTTGAATATTCACTAGCTCCTGAAGTAGCATCTATACAAGTCACATTATATCCTAAAAGGTTAGTATCTGAAAATGACATATTAAAAAGTAAAGTAGTTCCGTTAATTTCAATTGTATTATTAGTAGGACTTGGGCTATAAATATTTATTGTAGGGAATACAGTATCAACAGTAAAGTTTACTATTGTTTGATTTAAGTTGCCAAGAGTATCATTAATATAGAAAATGAATGAATGATCTCCGTCACTAACATTATGATAGAATGGTACAGTATAAGATACGTTTGTTATTTCATCATAAAACCATTGAGTTGTAGGATGTACATCAGTACCTGTGAAATTTATTAATACCGACCCATTAACATAATTTTTAGTTGAGTTAGGTGAATAAACTGTTATTGTAGGAGCAATTGTATCAGTTGTAAAGAATACTGAACTTGAACCAGTAACTCCTAAAGTATTGTTACAATACACGGTCCAATTATTATCTCCTTCTAAAGCTTGTTGTGAACTGTAATTAGTTCCAGCAGATACAGGAGCTGAATCTGTTGTTCCATTATTATACCAGCAACTATCATCTGCATCAGTATTATAATTCACATCAATTATTCTGGTTGAATAATTAGTTGATACTGGACTGGTAATATTTATTGTAGGAATTGTAGTATCAACATTGAAACTTATTGATTGACTTTGTATATTATTAAAAGTATCATTTGCATACATGATGAGAGTATGCCCGCCATTTCCAAATACTTGGATAACAGGAGTTGTATATGATACATTAGTAGACTCGTCGAAATACCAAAGCTGATCAACACCTACAAAATTATCAACAGCTGAAAAGTTAATCAATACATTGATATATCCATAAGATATGTTTTCGGGAGAAGCTATTGTTATTACAGGCGGGGTTATATCAACAGTAAAATTTACTGTTGTAGTGTTCAAATTATTTACCGTATCATTTGCATAAAATATAAATGAATGATTTCCATCTGCAAGAATATCATAATGTGCTGAAGAGTATGATACATTGTCAGTTCCATTCCAGTACCATGTTGAATCCAAGAATAAATCTGAAGCAGTTAAATTTATCAGAATTGAATTGTTGGTATAATTTAAAAAGTCTGGGGAATACACAGACAAGGCGGGAGCAGTAGTATCAACTATGAAACTTACATTGGTAGAGTTCATATGGTTAAAAGTATCATTTACATAAAAGTCAAACGTATAATTGCCATCACCTAATGTCAAAATATGTTCAGATGAATAAGTCACGTTATCAGTTCCGTTATAATACCAAACTTTATCTACTCCTACCACAGCATCTGTTGTAGTTATGTTTATCAAGATCTGATCTGTGTTATATGTTATAGGAATTGGAGATTCAACTACCAACGTGGGTGCAGTTAAATCTGAATTGAATGTTACTGAATCGCCTAGAATCGTACCATGCGAATTGTTACAATATACAGACCAGGTATTAGATCCTTCGATTGATGTGATATTTGTAAAGTTTGTACCTGCTGGAACTGATGAAGAGTTTGCTCCGCCAGTATTATACCAACATTCTTCAATCGCATCAGTTGTATAATTCAAATCGGTAACTATATAATCATAATCAGTTGCTGCAGGGTAATTAATAATAACTGTCGGAAGACTTGTATCTATTCTGAAGGTTTGACTTGTTTGGTTCTGGTTATTGTCTGTATCATTTACATAAAAGTATAATGTATGTATCCCGTCAGGTAAGGTTATAGTGTGTGGTGAAGAGTAAGTCACATTATCGGTTGTGTTGAAGTACCATAACGTATCAAGGTTTGTGTCTGGACTTGTGAAATTTATTAATATTGTTTGGGTCCCGTACAAAGTCTGGTCAGGCGAATATAAGATTATGTATGGGATGAAATCTGTTGTGAAATTTATGGTTGGAGTTGTGTTTGTTGCGGTTGCATCTGTGATTGTTACGTTCCAATCATAAGTTGTTCCGTTGTTTAAATCTGGCAGACTGCAATTTACCTGGGTACCGTTTGAGACTCCAGTGTAATTACATTGAGTTATTCCTAAAAATGTGAAATTTACGTCCATGGCGTCAAGTTCAACATCGTAAACTATTATGCTAAGATCTGTTCCAGTATCTGATACATCGATTGAACCATTAGTAGGAGTCATGTCACTGAATGATGGTGCGATGTTTCCAAGAGTTGTGAATGTGAATGTTGGTGTTGATGTTGCTAATAATTCATCCGATATGATTGCACTCCATGAATATACTGTATCAAAACTTAAAGTTGTCAGATTACACTGGACATTTGTTCCGTTGGTAACGTTTACATAGTAACATGATTGTGAACCTTCAAATGTGAAATTGACTGTCATGTTGCTAAGGTCTGAGTCGTATACTGTCAAGCTGATGTTTGTAGTTATTGAAATGCCAGTAGCAGTATCTGCAGGATCAACTGTATCGTAAGTTGGGGCTGTGCCGTTCAATGGGTTGTATATGTCGTAAACTTCTGAAGCTGTAAGGCCTCTTGTGAATACTAACAAATCGTCCATTGAACCATTGAAGTGTCTGGGGGCTTGATAACCAATCTCATATGGATCATCTGAATTTATCCAAGCTTGAGAATTTATTGTTATTCCATCTTTTTCTCCAATCTTTAAACCGTTCTCGTAAATAGACATGTTACCAGTCTCAGTAGTTGAACCGTTAAAGACCATGCACAGATGTACCCATTGACCTTTTATTGAAGTTGTGTTTGCAACAATTAATTGAGTTGAATTTGCATTTGTTCCATCTCTCCCTAAAGCGAACCTGTATGCGTAAGTTCCGGCATCTATTCTAGTTTGTAAAAATCTGTGAGGGTCGCCTGCACCATATTTAGTGAACAGGTTGTTAGCTGTACCTGGAGCAGGGTCGTTAGGTTTTACCCAATGGCAGATTGAACAACCATTATCACAAATGCTTCCCATACTTGTATTTCCTAAATTTATGTAATCATCCTTCCCATCAAAAAGTAATGCTGAGTTGTTGATGTTATATGATACGTTAGTTAAGGTTATGTTTCCAACAACAGTTATTGGTTTATTGATATATGAAAAGTCCCATAACTCATCCATTGAAGAATAATATGCTATGTTTTCAGTGATGATATCACTTGCTTTAGTGGTTGGTGAGCCTGATTGATATAGTGCAGTAACCTGTGACTGAGTA